>Ga0207421_10000014_pt1 | contig 186328 bp, 156 predicted proteins | sample SodLakKL_010_SED_4_FD_187542 | JGI IMG/M metagenome (GOLD analysis project Ga0207421, IMG submission 187542) | Alkaline sediment microbial communities from Lake Tanatar, Kulunda Steppe, Russia - 8KL_010_SED (SPAdes) (version 2) | ecosystem: Environmental > Aquatic > Non-marine Saline and... | reverse complement strand
GAAAAGTCTTAAAAAATATCTCGACAGATAAAACTCCTGTAATATCCCGGCCCGCTTGCTGCTTCCTTCTCCAACCTTGTCAAAGAACTTCTATATTATTATTTCTTAAAATTATAGGCCAATAAAAAACCCAACCTTGATCGCCCCCCTTAAAATCACCCCTTTCAAACTTGGGATTGCAAAGTTAATTCATTTAAAAAATCTACCAAAAAATTTTGGCTGAATATTCGAAAGATTTTTCAAATAACTTTCCGGAAAAATGGCCCCACTCGAATCAGGCAGTAATCTTTACCGGAAAACGAGCGCAAATATAATAAGTTTGACCATAATACAACACAATTTTCAAAAAAATATTTTAAGTTATTTTTCAATTAACCTGCCATTGTGGCTCTAACTTATTCATTATCTTACGATATAAAATAATATAAGTGTATCTGAATGGGGTGAATGGGAAGATAAAAAAAAATTTTATGTACATTTGATGCTGCTTTAAGAAAAAACCAGTCAAACAAATTCTCCCGTAACTGTGGTACAAAATCTTGTAATCATCCCCACATACAACGAAAAGGACAACATAATAAATTTAACGAAAACCATACTGGGACTTCCCGAAAAGTTCCACATACTAGTAATAGATGATAACTCCCCTGACGGAACAGCGGGTGTTGTGGAAAACCTCCAGGATGAATTTCCCGATCAGCTGTTTTTGTTGAAAAGAGAAGGTAAGCTTGGTCTGGGGACCGCCTATATTACCGGTTTTAAATGGGCCATTGAGCGTAAGTACGAATACATTTTTCAAATGGACGCCGATTTTTCCCATGATCCCAGCGACCTGCCCCGGCTTCTCAGTACCTGCAGGGAGGGAGCGGATCTTGCGATAGGTTCAAGATACGTCTCGGGCGTTAATGTTATAAACTGGCCTATAGGAAGAATACTGATGTCTTATTTCGCCTCACGGTATGTGCGTTTTATTACCTGTATGAAAATATATGACACAACGGCCGGATTCAAGTGCTACAAAAGGAAAGTGCTGGAAGCCATTGATCTGGACAGTATAAAATTCAAAGGATACGCCTTCCAGATCGAGATGAAATTCAACGCATGGAAAATGGGTTTTAATATTGTGGAAATACCCATTATCTTTACTGAAAGAAAGCACGGGGTTTCCAAAATGAGTGGCGGCATTTTCAATGAAGCTCTCTGGGGGGTTATATTAATGAAAGTAAAAAGTCTGTTTAAAAAGTACAAAAAAAAGGAGCACAAGAAATAACAAAGAATCCCAATGCAACCTTTACTTATAAAAAACGCAAACGTTGTTAACGAGGGCAAAACCTTCAAAGCCCATATTTTTTGCAGGGACGGAATAATAGAGACTATTATTACCGATACTGAAATCCCCCCTCATATACCTCAGGGTAACCCCAAAATAATAGAGGCTAAGGGTAAGTTTCTCCTGCCTGGTATAATTGACGACCATGTGCATTTCAGAGAGCCCGGTCTTGAACCAAAAGGTGATATCTTTACAGAATCAAGGGCAGCCGCTGCCGGAGGCATAACCTCCTTTATGGAAATGCCCAACACTAAACCTCCCTGCGTTACTGAGGAGTTGCTGGAGGAAAAATTCCGGATCGCCTCGGAAAAGTCAATTGTCAATTATTCTTTTTACATCGGGGCCACCAACGATAACCTTGACGAGCTACTTGGGGCAGATCCCTCCAGGGTATGCGGAGTCAAAGTATTCATGGGATCTTCCACAGGCAATATGTTGGTAAACAATATAGAAAGCCTTGAGAAAATTTTCTCATCTGTCAAATTACCCGTGGCTGTTCACTGTGAAGACGAGGCAACAATTAAAAAAAACTCCCTTGAATTTGAACTAAAATACGGAGATGATATACCTGTAAAAATGCATCCCTGCATACGCAGCAGCGAGGCATGTTACTTGTCATCATCAAAAGCGGTAAGGCTTGCAAAAAAGCACGGGACGCGCCTGCACATACTTCACATAAGTACCGCAGATGAGCTGGAGTTGCTTGAAATCGGGAGCAATATCGAAGATAAAAAAATAACCGGCGAGGCTTGCATACACCATTTGTGGTTTGAAGAAAGCGATTACAAGAACCTGGGGACACTAATAAAATGGAACCCGGCGGTTAAAAGCCTGCGGGACAGGGAGATGTTGCGTGAAGGGGTGATCTCGGGTAAAATTGACATTATTGGAACAGATCATGCACCCCATAAACTGGAAGAAAAAAAACAGACTTATCTTAAAGCACCTTCCGGGGGACCTATGGTGCAGCACTCCCTTCCGGCAATGTTTGAGCTGGTCAAAAAGGGGGTATTCAAACCTGAGCTGATAGTCGAAAAAATGTGTCATGCACCGGCCAGAATATTTAATATTGAAAAAAGAGGTTTCATCAGAGAAGGATATTATGCCGATATAGTACTGGTTGATCCACGGCAATCCTGGCAGGTCAATTCCGGCAACATTCACTATAAATGCGGATGGTCACCTTTTGAAAATTCAGTTTTCAGCACATCGGTAACCCACACCATTGTGAACGGCACCCCGGTATATGAACACGGAAAGATAAACAGCGGCCACAGGGGTAAACAACTTATTTTCAACCGTTAAACCTTAAAAATTATGAGTACGATAAAAGAAAAAGAAACCACAAAAGAAGAACTGATCAAAATTGCAGGCCGCATGATGCTTGCGGCAAGAACAGCCCCCAAGGCAAGGGGGGTGGACACCCTGGAAATATTACTGGCTACCGGCAATACTATTAAAAAACTCTCTGAAAAAATGCTTGAAATTGGCAATAACCAAGACATTCATGCATTCAGACGGGATTCGGAAAATATTTTAAATTCACCGGTAATTTTTCTTGCCGGCTCAAGCATAAAAAGCATAGGTCTGAAAAAATGCGGGATGTGTGGCTTTCCAAACTGCGAGGAAAAGGACAAACACCCTGACCATCCGTGTTCGTTCAATTCCGGTGACCTGGGTATAGCTATAGGTTCGGCGGCTGCCGTTGCAATGGATAACAGAACCGACAACCGCATAATGTACACTGTAGGTCAGGCCGCACTGGAGCTGGGGTTATTCGGAAAGAGTATCAAAATAGCCCACGGCATACCCTTAAGCGCCACATCAAAAAACCCCTTCTTTGACAGGAAATAAATAAAAAAATGAGCAGGGAGAAAGCAGCTGTTTTATTCGTTGACACCACCCACCCGGTGCTTTCCGAGAAGCTGACCATGGCGGGCATGAAGTGTGAATACCGTCCCGATATAAAAAAGAGCGAAGTTGAAGAAAGCATTCACAGGTATGAGGGTTTAATAATCAGAAGTAAGTTCACCCTTGACAGGAAAATCCTTGAAAAAGGCGAAAGGTTAAAATTTATAGGAAGGCTGGGGTCCGGTCTTGAGAATATAGATACAGGATATGCCTTATCAAAGAATATAGCCTGTCTCAACTCGCCGGAAGGCAACCGGGATGCGGTGGGAGAGCATGCGCTGGGACTTTTGCTTTCTATAATGAACAACATTTCAAAATCAGACAATGAAGTAAAAGAGGGAAAGTGGTTCAGGGAGGTTAACAGGGGCACCGAAATACAGGGGAAAACCGTGGGCATTATCGGCTACGGAAACACCGGCTCTGCATTTGCACGTTGCCTCAAAGGATTCAACGCAAGTGTAATTGCGTATGACAAATACAAGTCAGGCTATTCGGATGATTATGTAAGGGAAAGCACCCTTGAGGATATTTTTGATAATGCAGACATACTTAGCCTGCATGTTCCCCTTACAAAAGAGACAACTTATATGGCAGACATCTCATTTCTGGGTAACTTTAAAAAAGATATATTCCTTTTAAATACATCAAGGGGAAAAGTGGTGAAAACACCTGCACTGGTCGAATACCTTAAAACAGGTAAAATAAAGGGAGCGGGACTGGATGTGCTGGAGTATGAGAAAAAAAGTTTTGAGGAGCTGCACAGGAAAGATTTGCCTGATTATTTCCATTTTCTCCTGGAGCACCCAAAGGTAATATTAACTCCCCATATTGCCGGATGGACTCATGAATCAAGTATAAAAATGGCCGAAATTCTTGCCGACAAAATAATTGAGCGTTTCGGAGCCGGGTTTTAAAAACGATATTATTAAAAATATTGCCGAGCGGCTATTTCAGGACAAATCTGACTGTGTTTCTTGTGCGCTGCTCGAGTAGGACACTCCTGCCTTTTATCATTTTATCGACAGCCTCCTGAGTGTAGTATCTTATGGTTACAAGCTCAAGGTTTTGATTGTATCGAACACTAAAATCATCGCGAAGACTTTCGGTTAGTTTAAATATTATGGAATTGTTATTGTCAACACAAAGCGAGAAGTTGACCGCGGAGTTCTGTATAAGGTTAACTTTGATGCGGTGTCTGAAAAAAAATGCAAAAATTTGGCTGAGCCTGCCTTCTGCAACAAATGAAAAATCCTTCGGTACAATTGATATAAGCAACTGGTTTTTCTTTATTATGAAAACCGGCTTCGCCGCTTTCTGCCCAACATCATCACAAATAACCGTACCTGCCGCCTGCGGATCGTAAAAAGACTTTACAAAAAGGGGAATGTTTTTGTTTTGGAGGGGCTTAACAGTTTTGGGGTGTATTACCTTTGCTCCGAAAAATGAAAGCTCAATGGCTTCAAGGTATGAAAGCCGGTCTATCTTTTCAGCATCCGGGAATATTTTGGGATCGGCCGTAAGAACACCCGGCACATCCTTCCAGATCACAACCCGCTGTGCATCAAGCAGACTTGCAAGTATGGCGGCAGTATAATCCGAACCCTCACGCCCAAGTGTAGTATAAAACCCTCCTTTGTTACCTCCTATGAAACCCTGTGTTAGAAACACACCGAATTCATTACGGTTTAAAGCCGCAGTCAGCTGCCGGCCGGCCCCCTCCCAGCAAACCAACGCCTCTCGGTAATTATCATCGGTTAAAAGCCAGTCGCGTGCATTCAGCCACTGATTTTTTATATTTATTGAATTCAGGTAGGCACTGACTATTTTTGTCGAAAGAAGCTCACCGGCAGTTACAAGCTGGTCATAATTAAAATCGAAATCAGAAGATGGAGCTTTATTCAGCTTATTCTCGAGGCTATCAAACAAATCCGAAAACTCACGGTAAACAGGATGAGAAGGGTCATCAAACAGCTGGCGGATTATTTCAAGGTGATACAGCTTGCATTCCCGGAGCAATTCAAATCTCTCATCATTTTGCCTGTACCATGCCTTAAGTATACCTTCCAGTGCGTTGGTTGTTTTCCCAAAGGCAGAAACAACGATCATCAGATCTTCCCTGCAATGTGAAACAATTTTAGCAGCATTTTTTATGGCATCAGCCGATCTTACCGAAGCTCCTCCAAACTTGTATACTATCATCAATTCCCAGATTATTGTCCGGCTGCAAAGTTAGTACCTTATCAGCTTATTAAAAGGTCGTTCAAAAAATTTTTTAACCGGAAGGTATTATTTATCTTTGTGTGACCATGTTAATACACAAAAATAAAATAACCAAGTAAAACTCATTTACAGAAATGAAGGGCTATAAAATTACCACTCTTAATGAGTATATCATCAGACGCCAGGCTGATTACCCTTATGCCAAGGGAGAGCTCACAAGACTTCTTTACAATATCGGCGTGGCTGCAAAAGTTGTTACCAAGAAGGTGAATAAAGCGGGACTTGTTGATATCCTGGGCAACATTGGGAATGTTAATGTACAGGGTGAAGATGTTATGAAACTTGATGTTTTTGCAAATGAGAGTTTCATCTCAAGCATGAAGGCCAGCGGCGAATGCTGTGGTATAGCATCTGAGGAAAATCAGGAGATTGTTACTTTCGATGACGGCTTGTCGCGCGATGCCAATTACATTATGTGCGTTGACCCGCTTGACGGTTCCTCAAACATAGATGTAAACGTATCTATAGGCACCATTTTTTCAATTTACCGTCGCATCAGCCCACGCGGGAGCAAAGCCGAGGCTGCTGATTTTATGCAGGCAGGGAACAAGCAGGTGGCTGCCGGGTACGTCATATACGGCTCTTCAACTATGCTGGTATACACAACGGGCAACGGTGTTGCAGGCTTTACCCTTGACCCCTCCATTGGTGAGTTCTGTCTTTCAAATCACAATATCAAAACACCGGAAAAAGGTAAAATCTACAGTATAAATGAGGGAAATTACTCTCATTTCCCGGAAGGTATAAAAAAATTCATTAAATACTGCCAGGAAAGTGACCCTGATACCAAAAGACCTTACACGTCGCGTTACATAGGTTCGCTTGTCGCCGATTTTCACAGGAACCTTCTCAAAGGCGGAATTTTTTTGTATCCCCCAACACTGAAGGCTCCGCAAGGAAAACTGAGGCTGATTTATGAGTGCAATCCCATTTCATTTATATCTGAACAGGCAGGAGGAAAATCAGTAACAGGCGAAGAGAGGGTGCTGGACATTGTTCCACAGGATCTGCACCAGCGCATACCCTTTTATACCGGCAGCAAAAATATGGTTGAGAAGGTTGAACAGTTCCTCGGGGAGAGTTAAAAACCCTGAAAGATCCCGTTCAGCTGATTAATCCGGTGTTGCATATAACAAAAGAGACCGGGGTGCGTTTTTATTGATTAGTAAAAAAATGCGGCTAATTCGGATAATAAAGATTTTTGCAAAGTGACCGGTAAAATAGCAAACATTTATTCCAGCACCGAGAATTGTGATCTGCTGTGCAAACAAATCAGCAAAAAGGAGGCTTCCGTTTCACGGGTTAAAGGTCTGAGGGGATCCTCTGTGCCGCTTTTTTCTTCATCTGTAATAAAAAAAAGCGGAGGCAGCCACCTCTTTATACTTAACGACAAAGAAGAGGCTGCATATTTTTTGAATGATCTGGAGAGCTTTTGTCAAAACGGTCAGCTCCATTTTTTTCCATCAGCCTACAAACGTTCAGTACAGTTCGGACAGAAAGACCCGGACGGTATGATACTGCGCACCGGTTTGCTCAATGAGTTACTCTCGGAGGCAGGCGGCAAAATTATTGTAACATATCCGGAAGCTCTCTCTGAAAAGGTCGTTACCCGTAAAAATCTGGCTAACAACACACTCACGCTAAAAAAAGGAGAAAAAATAAGCATTGAGTTCACCGAGGAGGTGCTGACCGAATACGGCTTCACCAAAGCAGATTTCGTTTACTCCCCGGGTGAGTATTCGGTAAGGGGCAGTATAGTCGACATTTTTCCCTTTTCGGCCGAATTGCCCTCCCGCCTGGATTTCTTTGGCGATGAAGTGGATTCTATAAGAGAGTTCGATATTGAATCACAGCTTTCCAAGGGAGAAAAGGGAACAGTTTCAATAGTCGCGGATGTTCAGGATGTTTACAAAGAGGCTTCAGGGGAGGGAAAAGCAGAGAGGGAGTCTTTCTTTAGTTTTATAGGCAAAGATACGGTTGTGTGGATAAACGATGCCGGTTACTGCATGGAAAAGATCGGGGAAATATTCGAGAGCACCACTATCAAAGGGGAAGACGAAGCCGAAGAAACCCTGGAAACCCAGGACAAAGCAAGTTTTTTAATATCCGGCAACCAATTTAGTGAAGAAGTAAAAAGGTTCAGGCTTGTCGAATTCGGCCACCATAATTTTTTTGACCCCCGGATACAACTGGAGTTTAACACCTCTCCCCAGCCGGCTTTCAACAAGAATTTCGAGCTGCTTACAACCACATTGGCCGAAAACAGTGAAAAAGGTTACTCCAATTATATATTCTCGGAAAACGAAAAGCAGTTCGAGCGACTTAAAGATATATTCATTGAAACTTATGGTGAAATTAAGTTTACCCCGGTGCATGCAAACATGCATGCCGGTTTTACCGATCATGACCTGAAAATATGCTGCTTTACCGACCACCAGATATTTGAGCGATACCACAAGTACCGCCTGCGCAGTAATTTTACCAAAAGCGAATCGCTCACACTGAAAGAGCTTCACGGCCTTCACCCAGGCGATTATGTAGTGCACGCCGATCATGGAATAGGAATTTTCGGCGGCATTGAAAAGATAAATATCAACGAAAAAGTACAGGAATCTGTACGCCTTGTCTTCAAAGACAATGATCTCCTGTTTGTCAGCATTCATTCGCTTCACAGAATTTCAAAATACAAGGGAAAAGACGGGGTGCCCCCAAAAATATACAAGCTCGGATCGGGTGCATGGAAGAGGCTCAAGGACAAAGCCCGCAATAAAGTTAAGGATATTGCAAGGGAGCTGATAGTCCTCTACGCCAAAAGGAAAAAAGAAAAGGGCTTCGCTTTTTCGCCCGATTCATATTTGCAGAAAGAGCTCGAGGCATCATTTTTATACGAGGATACACCCGATCAGCTAAAAGCCACAAATGCCGTGAAGGAACAGATGGAATCCGACTCCCCAATGGATATACTAGTTTGCGGCGATGTAGGGTTCGGCAAAACTGAAGTTGCCATAAGAGCTGCTTTCAAGGCGGTGGCAGACAACAAACAGGTAGCGGTGCTTGTACCCACTACTATACTGGCAATGCAACACTACAACACTTTCATGGAAAGACTTAAGGATTTTCCATGCAAAATTGAATATGTAAGCCGTATGAAATCTCCTGCCCGCCAAAAAGAGATTGTAAAAAAAGCTGAAAGCGGTGAAATTGACATAGTAATCGGAACGCACCGACTTATTAGGGATGACGTTCATTTTAAAGATCTGGGATTACTGGTAATTGATGAAGAGCAGAAATTCGGGGTAAGTGTCAAGGAAAAGCTAAAAAAAATAAAGCTAAATGTAGACACTCTTACCCTCACGGCAACGCCTATCCCCAGAACACTTCAGTTTTCCCTCATGGGAGCAAGGGATCTGTCTATTATAAATACTCCTCCACCTAACAGGCATCCGATCCTGACCGAGCTGCACACTTTCAATCATGACATTATCCGTGAGGCTATAACTTATGAAGTTCAGCGGGGCGGACAGGTCTTCTTTATACACAACCGCGTTCAAAACATAGAGTTTATAGAAAACCTGGTACAAAAACTCTGCCCGGGTGTTAAAACAGTTGTAGCTCACGGGCAAATGAAAGGGAACCGCCTGGAGCAGATAATGCTCGGTTTTATTTCCGGGAAATATGATGTGCTGATATCGACCAATATAATTGAATCGGGTCTGGATATTCCAAATGCAAACTCGATAATAATCAACAATGCCCATCATTTCGGCCTGAGCGATCTTCACCAGCTGCGCGGCAGGGTCGGGCGCTCAAATATAAAAGCCTTCTGCTACCTTCTTGCACCGCCTTTGAGCACTCTGACAAAAGAGGCGCGCAGCAGGCTGAAAGCCGTCGAGGATTTTTCTGAGCTTGGAAGCGGATTCAATATAGCCATGCAGGACCTGGACATAAGAGGTGCAGGAAATCTCCTTGGCAGAGAGCAAAGCGGTTTTATAACCGATATGGGACTTGAAACATACCAGCGGATAATCAATGAAGCTCTTGAGGAGCTAAAAACCGGGGAATTTGCCGGACTTTTCCGGCAGTCAGAAGATGACTCCAATAAAGGGCTTAAGCAATATGCAAGTGATTGCCAGATAGATACAGACCTTGAAATACTTTTTCCCGACAGCTACATACCGAATGTTACTGAAAAACTGAACCTTTACAGGCAACTAGATAACATAGAAAGTGAAGAGGGGCTTGAGAAATTCGAAAAGGCACTCGAAGATCGCTTTGGGAAACTACCCCTTGAATCAAAAGAGCTTCTGAACGTGGTCAGGCTCAGGTGGACGGCAATGTCGCTGGGCTTCGAAAAAGTCATCCTCAAGAACGAACGTATGGTAGTTCATTTTATATCCAACAAAATGTCACAGTACTACCAATCTTCACTTTTTGCGGGAATAATAATGTTCCTGCAAAAGCAACCCGACCGGTTTAAAATAAAGGAATCCAAAAACAGGCTTTCCCTGACCGTAGAAGGCATCAAATCGGTTAAGGAGGCAATGGAAGTACTTGAAACTATACTGCAAAAAGCTCAGCAGGAAGCCCCGGTGCATACAAACCACTAATATGTAAACGATACCCGCTGAACCACAGAATTCTCCATTTTTAATCAAATGAAACGCTTTTCTCCCCGGCGGTTACTTCAAACGGCAAAATATTCTCCCTTGGTGCAAGCGGACAGGTTGCATAGTCGGAAAAAGCACAAGGGGGGTTGTAAGCCTTGTTAAAGTCAATTTCCACCTTTCCATCTTCGTCTGGCCCTCCAACACTTAAAAACCTTCCTCCCCCATAAGTCTCCAGTCCGCTTGTTTCATCCCCGAAAATAAGGAACAAGCTCTCTGAACTGCCGGTTGGATAAAGCCTGTGAGTTTCTCCCTGATATTCAAATTTAAGAGTGCCGGCAACCGTTTCTTCACTTACATCACCCAGCACATCAGGGATTTCAATTGTTTTACCCTCTGTATCCTCAATGAAACGGGCCTCAATGATCCAGTCCATATCCGCGGGATAACGATCAATCGAGTCAAGCTTGCCGAGGCGGGGATGCAGAAAATCGCGGAGGCGAATTCCTGTACGCTCGCCTCTTCTTATCAGGAAAAACTCCATTGAATCAACTTCAAGTCTTGTTGCCCTTCCCCCAGCATCGCTTACAAGCATTTTTCTCTCCACCTGCCCGTCTTCCGATTTGATTGTCACCCCGGGTTCTGCAACAAACTCAACGGTATCATTTTCAAATATCATTTTCCCGATATTTTCCGGTCCTCGCGGAAAAACATGATCACTATCCTCATCCGAGCCCAAAGTGTTCTCACCCTCTTCCAGCCAGAATAACCCGGCAAGGTTCAGCCAGCCACCGGGAGCCTTCAGACGCTCAAGCCTTTTTGAATCCCATTGAGCAATAGAGTCTGCATACTCCTGTGCACTCATAGTTTCTTCGGTTTCCCCGCAGGAGAAAAAGAAAGCCGCTGCAGCAAGAAGTGTTAAAAAAGCCTTTGTTCTGTTTGCAATTAACATTTGAATTTTTTTATATGACTAAAAATCAGTAACTTCATCAAAGAACCCCTTTGTTTGTTCAATATTTTTATAATCAAAGGGGAAAATAGCATCTGTCAAAACCCAAAAATAAAGATTTTTTTATCCTTTTTGAAAAAACGCACATAAATAAACGGTTATTTCTTTGCAAACCCTGTTCCTAAAAGGCAATCATTGCATTATAATTGAAAAAATAATTTAAATTTTAATAAAACAAACCTCATACCCTGATTCGTTTAATAATTGCTACTTCAACTTAATTTATGCAAATGAGGAGTTATTTCAGATTTTTGCCGTTGCTTTTATTTTTCACAACAGGGTGCTTTTGTTTCCAAAGCTTGTCAGCTCTCAGCTTAACTGGTAAAAATTCCCCTGAAATCAACAATGAAGAACAAAAAACACAAACCAGCGGTAAAGAAAAGTATGAAAACAGGGCCAATTTGCCCGGCGATGACAGTCTCAGCGGAAAATGGGTATTGGAAAAAATAGACGGCAAACCCGTTGAGATGCCCTTATCAAAAGATAATCCGTATATGGAAATAGAGCTTGGCGACAGTACCATTTCCGGATACGGGGGCTGCAACAGGTTTCACGGCAGGGCAAAGCTGGAAGAGAAAAAACTGTTAACAAAACAGATTATATCGACAAAAATGTTGTGCCTTGATACGCAACACATAGAGGACTCTTTTCTTGGAACACTCTCGGCAGGCCGGCTTGAGTTTTCAATTGAAGACTCTGTTTTGACACTGAGCAATAGCAAAATACATCTTACCTTTAAAAAAGCGGAAAAAAATTAACACTCAATTCCTTTCCTTCCCTTAACACCTTCACGAAAATAATGTTTGATCTCTTTCATTTCAGTAACAAGATCGGCAGCTTCAAAAAATTCAGGCGGCGCTGATCTTCCGGTAAGTATCACTTCCATCCGGAAGGGCTTTTCCTTCAGCAGTGCTGTTACTTCACCTGCATCCAGCAAAGAGAAATGAACAGCGATACAAATCTCATCCATTATAACCACATCATACCGGTTGCTGCGTATTGCAGAAGCCACTTGATTGAAACCCTCCCTGGCTTCATCAATATCTTTTTGTGAGGGCTCGCCCTCAATAAAGCAGGTGTGACCGTACTGCCTTACCTCAATGGAGGTAATATATTTAAGTGAATCCAGCTCGCAGTAATGCATTCCTTTTACAAACTGTGCCAGCAATACCTTCTTCTGCGCACCGGCTGCCCTTACAGCAAGTCCTATAGCCGCCGTTGTTTTACCCTTTCCGTTACCGGTGTATAAATGAATGTAACCTTTATTCTCTGACATATAATTCAATTTTATTGAAAACCTTTATAAGCTTACCCTCTTGTGATTTGCAAGAGGAAAAATGATTTACAAAAGTAATAAATATAATTATCTCTTCCCTGTGCCCAGATACGGACAATTGTGTTCGCTAACGTACAATACGTATAAACCGGCCGGGAAGTATAAAAACAGAAATGCTGCAATAACAAACTGTTATAGTGAAACTTAGCTTATTTGGCATAAATTTGGATTATATTTTAAAAAAAAACAAATATGCACATTCTCTATATTTTAAGGTCAGCTTTCAGGTCAATACGCGGTAATATACGCAACTCCCTTATAAATATAATAGGTTTGGCTGCCGCACTGACCGTTTTTTTACTTATAGTAATCTATGTTAATTTCCAGTACTCTTTCAACAACCATATACCCCACTCCGAAGAAATTTTCAGGCTTGAAATGGGTTTTCACGGAATTACAAATGCACTCCACGGGCCTGACTATTCTATGCAGCTACCTGAAGTAAAGAGCTTTTGCAGGATCGCCTACTACGGGGGGTCGCTTTTCTACCAACCGGACGAACATTCACCGGCAATAAGAACTTCAACTTCAGGTGTAGTGGCAGACAGCTCTGTGATTGACATGTTTGACATAAAGATCAGGGAGCAGTATTCTGAATCCTTACTGCAGACACCCCGCTCGATCCTTATATCTGAGGATCTTGCAGAAAAAATGTTCTCAAGCACACCTGTTGGGGGCAAAAGGGTGTCTCTGGAAAATATGCACGACCTTGTAATTGAAGGGGTATTCGAGACACTGCCTCCCGAGTCGACTATGAGTTTCGACGCAATTTTCTCGCTCGATCTGCTGCCCTTTACTTACGGTAATCCCGATTATCTTAAAAATCAGGGAATATGGCGTTATGAAACATTTTTAAGGCTTGATCCCGGTAACAGGGAGGAGGTTGTCAGGAAAACAGAGGAAATTGTAAAAGATCAATATAAAAGGTCGGGCACCGAATTTGCCGATGAAAATATTGAAGTTAACCTGATGCCGCTTGAAGATATCTATTTTTCAGAAACCATTGACACCCTGCATAAACACGGTGATAAAAACAACAATTTAATATTCACTATTATCGCTGGCTTCGTACTGATAATAGCAGGCATCAACTTTATGAACCTGTCAACCGCCCAGGCAGGGGCAAGGTCAAAGGAGACCGGACTCAAAAAGATACTGGGCGCCGGAAGGATGAGCCTCATTATGCAAATATGCGCCGAAGGTGTATTTATAGTGTTCTTCTCCATATTAATTGCCCTTGGGCTAACTGAACTACTGTTGCCCTGGTATTCGGAATTTGTAAATATTGAACTCGGCCTGCATTTCACATTCCGTAACATCATACTGCTCATTATAGTCGCCCCCCTTGTTCTTGGATTATTGTCCGGGCTTTTCCCCGCCTTTTACCTCAGCAGGGTCTCGCCGGCAACAATTCTGAAAAAAGAGATGGTTACCGGGAAAAGCGGAATGAGGCTGCGATCATTTCTGACTGTTTTTCAGTTCAGTATCAGCATTATTCTCATTGTGGGGACACTTGTTGTGAACAAACAGCTCGGGTTTGCAAGAAATTATGACCCCGGCTACACCACGGAAAACATTATACAAATACCCCTTAATAACCAGATTAATGACAAGTTTGATGTTTTCAAGGAAAACAGCCTTGCCAACCCTTCAATAGAAGGAGTAACCCGGATGAACCAGGCTATTTACCAGGCAGGCAGTGTCTGGAGCGTTTTTCATAATGATAAGAATTTCACATGGCCTTTTATCCAGGTTGATGAAGATTTTGCAAAGGTTTTCGACATTGATATTGTTAAAGGTGAGGATTTTTCAGAAAGTATGCTTCAAAGAGGAGAACGGGTATTTCTTGTAAATGAGCTGGTAATCGGGGCTTTTGAAACAGACGACATACTGAACGAAACCGTTAATGATAACGAAATTGTGGGAGTAGTGAATAATTTTCACACAGCATCACTTAAATCAGATGTGCAGCCGGTAACAATAGCCTTGAGCCCTGCCGGTGCAGCAGCTTTTGGGTTTGTACGCCTGAATCCGGTAAACCACGGTGAAGCCCTTACATCACTTGGAAGCATCTGGAGCGATTTATCACCGGATTATCCCTTTGAGTATGAATATCTGACAGACAAAATTGAAAATGCCTATATTTCTGAAAAAAAGTTCATGGAACTTTTCATTTACTTTGCACTTGTTTCGATAATACTTTCGTGTCTGGGACTTTTTGCACTTGCATCATACACCACTGAAAACCGCGTAAAGGAGATCTGCATAAGAAAAGTACACGGAGCAACCAGTCATGGTATAAGTATGAACCTTTCATTCGACCTTACAAAAAAGGTGATCATATCAAACCTGATTGCCTGGCCGTTGGCCTGGTATTTCATGAGCAGTTGGCTGGAGAATTTTGTTTACAGGACGGGCCTCGGGGCAGGTGAGTTTCTCCTGGCCGCACTTATTGCACAAGCGATTGCACTTGCAACCGTTTCATGGCATGTATACAATACAGCAAGGAAAAATCCAGCCGAAACCCTCAGGTACGAATAATATAAACCAACCCGGCCATTGAACCCGGTCAAAACCATCGTTTGCCGGTAACAATTCCCAACTATTGAGAAAAAACTTTAACACCGGTATTTTTCAGTAACCATCCGGCTGCCCGGGAGGATTAAATAGGCTATGGCAAAAACTGACTATATGGAAAAACAAAATTTTCATTAATTTTGTTATACAAAAACAGTATTGTTCTGCGGTGAACCGGGCAACACTTGCGGCTCTGGAGGAGCCGGGGTTAGAGCCCTGGCAGGAGAACACCAAAACAAGATATCATGGCTAAAACTTCAATACACGGGGTTACAATTGAAATAATACAGGGAGATATTGCAAACCAGCCCGGCACAGATGCGGTGGTCAACGCTGCCAATGCGCAGTTGCGTATAGGAGGCGGAGTGGCCGGCGCCATACACAGGGCGGCGGGACCGGGTCTTGAGGAAGAGTGCCGCAAAAAGGCGCCTATCAAGCCGGGAGAAGCAATAATAACCGGCGCCCACAATCTGCCAAACAGTTTTGTTATCCATTGCCTGGGTCCGGTTTACGGAATCGACAACCCTTCCGACAAGCTGCTGGCCTCATGTTACAAAAACGCAATTAAACTGGCTGAAGAAAAGGGAATAGAATCGATTGCTTTCCCTGCAATTTCAACAGGCGCATTCGGCTACCCTTTTGAACCGGCAGCAAAAATAGCTCTTGAATCAGTTCTTGAAACACTTACACAACTCTCATCGGTCAGCCTTATACGATTTGTATTGTTCTCATCAGAAGAAAAAGTGATTTTCGAACAACTGCTTAATAAGCTTAAGCCGGGTGAAACGTCATAACTGAACAGGCAGCGACCCATTATAAAACCAAACCGCACAGCAATGAAACCCAAATTTTCCCTTAACCTTGGAAAGCCTTTCGGAATAAGAGTATCAGTGCACTGGACATTTTCCCTTCTAATAGTTTGGATTGTCTTTATTAGTCTTAACCGTGGACTTGAATTTAACCAGATCTTGATGCATCTTTTTTTCGTCCTGACACTTTTTGCCTGTGTTGTTCTCCACGAGTTCGGACACTCGCTTACGGCAATCAAGCTGGGGGGGAAGGTTCAAAGTATTACCCTTTTGCCCATTGGTGGGATTGCCAATATCACCGAAATGCCTGAAGATCCTAAAGATGAGTTTTGGGTATCGGCTGCCGGCCCACTGGTAAATGTAGTTATTGCCGGTTTATTATGGTTATATCTTTCACTGACCCCCGCTCCATCATTCGATGAAATTGAATATGGGACAATAACCGCCGGCAACTTCCCCATATTATTGATGACCGCCAATTTGTTCATAGTGGCTTTCAACCTGATCCCGGCTTTTCCCCTGGACGGGGGGCGCCTTTTCAGGTCAATACTTTCTATGAACATGAGCCGGCTGAAAGCAACCAGGATTGCAAAAGATATCGGCCAGGTGTTTGCGTTTCTTTTCATTTTTGCAGGGCTGTTCTTTAATCCATTCCTTGTGATAATCGGTTTTTTTGTATTGCTTGGTGCTAAAGCCGAATACGAAATGATGACCTACAAGGAGATATTGGACAACTACACTGTGGGAGACCTTGTTAAAACCGATTATGAAGTACTTGATGAAAATAAAACACTCGCTGAAGCGGCAGAAAAGCTCACCCATATTTACAACCGCGGCTTCGTTGTCACCTCAGGCGGGGAGTATGCCGGACTGCTTACGAAAAACGATCTGATAAAAGGTCTGAACACCCATGGCAAAGAAGGAATTGTTAAAGATGTGATGAGCAGGGATATTGAACCCTACAGCCCAGGGATGAAGCTCTTTGATGCCTACAAGAATATGCACAAGAACAGGCAGGATATAGTACCGGTAATGGACAGCCGCGAATTTAAAGGAATTATTGATCTGGAGAGTATAAACGAATTTTTCCTTATAAAGAAGGCCCTGAAATAAAAAAAGAGAAACTAAAAAAACAGGCCGAAGCCTTTGCAGGACCAAATGATATAACCAGGTAATTCGCTGAAAAAAGAGTTTTTAAAGGATTACTATCAAAATAACCAGCATTACAATAACAATAATTGCCAGCAGGCCGCACCCGCGAGTGTTTGGATAATCGTCATGCAGCATTTCCCCGCTGCTTTTACCCTTGTTCATTTATGAACCGTTAAAGAAGTTAATATTCCCGCGTCCGCATTCATGCAATCCTGCACCGCCGGGGTTGTAAATAAAATACGAGAGCCGGGCAGGAAAGTTTCAATATTTTTTTTCAAAAATCCCTATATTTACGGACACTTAAATCCCAAAAAATTGCTTACCATGCTTATAAAGGATTTGCACAACTGCAAAGAGTTTGTTGCAGGCGATAATACTATGTTGCGCGAGATCCTGCATCCGGGAAAAGCGGATTTAAAAATCCACTACAGTCTCGCACACGCAAAGGTAAAACCCGGGAAGGCTTCCCTTCCCCACAGGCTGAAAACTTCCGAGGTATACTATATACTCCGCGGGGAGGGAATAATGCATATTGACAATGAAAAAGCCGAAGTGGGCTCAAACCAGACTGTCTACATACCCCCTGACGCGGTTCAGTATATCGAAAATACCGGTGAGGTTGACCTGGAATTCCTTTGTATAGTAGACCCTGCCTGGAAACCCGAGGACGAGGAAATACTTTGACAAAAGCAAATAATTTTTTTTCTTTAGATATTAATTTTTAAGCAACCTATATCACAATCAATCCACATTAAAACATTTGAATATGAAGAAACTTAAATTCAAATACCCGCTATTCATCCTGGGTATTATTGTAACTTTCCTTATAACTCCCATGCAAAGCCATACCTTTGCATGGGAAATAAGGGAGGATAAAACCTGTGAGGCCAAAAGCAGCACCTTAAAAAGCACCAGGGAAGCTGCACCTGCAACCGCCGGCACCAAAAACGGCCTGACCAACAATTTTAATTCGAGCAACGGGGAAAGCTCTCCCTCTTTGGAAGAAAAAGTTGACGAGCTTTTCGTAAGATGGGACACCTGCTGGACGCCCGGTGTAGCCGTGGCGGTTGTCAAAGATGGTGATATAGTATACAGTAACGGTTACGGGTATGCCCATATGGAATATGATATTCCGGTAACACCCTCTACAATCTTCCACATTGCCTCAGTCTCAAAACAGTTCACCACCTTTTCAATTTTGCTTCTTGAAGAGGATGGAAAACTCTCTCTTGACGACGAGGTAGGCAAATACATTGAGGAGCTGCCGGATTTTGGTAAAAGTATAACCCTGAGAGACCTGGCTCATAATATAAGCGGACTGAGGGATCAATGGAACCTTCTTGGAATGGCCGGCTGGCGATTAGATGATGTTATTACAACCGACCACGTGCTGCGTCTTGTAAGCAGACAAAATGAGCTCAATTTCGAACCGGGTGAAGAATATCTCTACAGCAACACAGGATTCACTCTTTTGGCTGAAGTTGTGGCAAGAGTTTCGGGCAAATCTTTTGCAGAATTTACAAAGGAAAGGATCTTCGAGCCACTTGGAATGACAAACACTCTTTTTTACGACGACCATGAAAAAATCGTCAAAAACAGGGCTTATTCCTACGGCCCAAGGGAAGAGGGGCACAGAAAGCGGGTGCTGAGCTATGCCACGGTAGGTGCAACAAGCCTTTTTACCACCGTAGAGGACATGAAACACTGGTCTAACAATTTTGACAACCCTTCCGTGGGAACACCTGAAATGATCGAAAAAATGAACACCCGTGCAGTACTCAATAACGGGGATACCATAAGCTATGCACTGGGACAAAGCGTAGGGACATACAAAGGGCTGAAAAGGATAAGTCACGGTGGCGCCGACGCGGGATACCGCACACACTTTGCAAGATTTCCCGAACAGGACTTTTCGGTTATAGTTTTCAGCAACGACGCTTCTTTCAACTCAACTTCCATGGCGATGAGTGTTGCCGACATTTACCTTGAAGATCAACTTGAAGAGGAAAAGGAAGAAGAAGAACCTGACTGGGAAGAAAAGCGCGTTGAGGTTGAAAACAGAATAAAAGAGATGTACTGCGGCCAGTTTGAACTGGAGCCCTACAATTATATTACTGTTTCACTAGAGAACGACACACTTTTCTGGGAAACTACAACATCACGGCAAAAAAGCGAACTGCTTCCCCTCTCGCAAACGGAGTTTGTAATTAAAAGAACAGGAACTAAGATTGAATTCAGGGAGGATAACCAAAATGAATTCAATAAGCTGGTTTTGAGGCAAAATGACAGGGAAAGGGAAGCTCCGAGAGTGGAGCCTTTCGATCCGGAACAAGTTGACCTTTCCGAATATACCGGTGAGTTTTACAGCGAAGAAATCAACACAACATACTCATTTGAAATTAAAAAGAATGAAGATGGTGAAAAACAGCTCATGGCAGGTCAGCTTCGAGTGGGTGATTTTGAACTTACACCTTTGACCCCCGACTTTTTCAGGGGTGCACAATGGTCGTTCAACCGAATAGAGTTTGTAAGGGATGAAAACGGTGAAGTTTCAGGATGTAAGGTATCCAGCGGCAGAGTTAGGAACTTGCGCTTCGAGAAATTAGACCAATAAAAAAACTTAACAAAAATACTTATGCAACGAACATCTATAGTCATTTTTATAATTACTATTTTAACAGCTGCCTGTTTTATTGGCAACACCTCTGAAGTATACGGACAAAAAGCTGAAAATGAAAAACTTGAGGGGCTGGACCAGTTTATTGAAAAAGGGATGGCAGACTGGGAGATCCCGGGCATGTCGGTTTCTATTGTAAAAGATGGTGAAATTGTTTATGCCAAAGGATTTGGAGTTAAAAAGATGGGAGAAGAGGAGGCGGTTGACAAACATACACTTTTTGGTATTGCCTCGGTTACAAAGGCTATGACCGCCACCGCCCTTGGGATCCTTGTTGAAGAAGGGAAAATTGAATGGGATGACAGGGTAAGGGATCATCTCGAATGGTTTGAACTATCTGATCCGTGGGTTTCTGAACATGTCACAATCCGCGATATTTTGTCGCACAAAGTTGGAATAGGTCGTATGACCGGAAATCGTCTTCTTTTCATGCCCCACAGGGATCCCCGAACTATAATGAAGCATTTAAAGCACCAGCCTTTTGAAGCGCCTTTCCGCTCCACCAGTGTCTACAGCAATGTTATGTACATGGTGGCAGGTATGGTAATTGAAGAAGTCTCCGGAGAGAAATGGGACGAATTTGTTGAAAGCAGGATATTTGAACCTCTCGGAATGGAAAAATCAAACGCCTCATTCGAAAAACTCCTCGAAAGTGAAAATGTAGCCTGGCCCCACCAGGAAATTAAAGGAGATGTTCAAACCATACCGCGGAGAAGTTTCGACAATGTGGGCCCGGCCGGGGCAGTGAACTCTTCCGCTTATGAAGCGGCCAGGTGGATGAAGGTCAATCTGGGAGAAGCCGGGGAATATAAAGGAAAACGCATAGTGGATGAAAATATAATGCGTCAGGTTGCACAGCCTCAACAGGTGAATTCAATGAGAGATCCTTACAGGGATTGCCTTACAGGTTACGCCATGGGATGGGGACTGAACGAGTATGAGGGGTACCGGACTGTTCAGCATTCCGGGGCGATCGACGGAATGAACACCACACTGGTGCTTGTACCGGAGCTGGAGCTTGGTATCTTTGTAACTGGAAACCTTTTCAACAATTTACGTTCGGCAATTGCAAACCATATTATGGATATATTCATGGGTGTTGAAAGAGAATTCGACTGGCACGAGCATTATTACGAACGCCACACTCAAAGGAAAAAAGCTGCACTTGAAAGACGAAATGAGGTTCACGAGTCAAGGGGGGAGAACACCACACCCACTCACCCTCTGAAAGAATACACAGGCAGCTATTTTGACAAGGTGTATGACGATCTGGAGGTTAAACTGGGAAGTGACGGCAAGCTTGAACTCCATTTATGGGGAGACGGAGAAACCATAGCCGATCTTGAACACTGGCATTATGACACTTTCCGTGCCGTATGGAGGAATCCCGCTATGCGGGAAAAATTTGTAACATTTGATCTTGACCGGGACGGGAACGTGGAGACTGTTAATGTAAATTTCACGTTGCGGCCTATAGTTTTGCAGGCAGGTATATATCCGGCCAATTATTACAGAATTGTTTCCTTCGAGCGTGTAGATTAAGCTATAACACCAGAGCAGGCTTGATCATTTAACATAAAAATCAAGCAAAATCTGACTGTTAAGAGAAACGCAAAGGCGGTCTCCTTTATTTACGGGTCCAACCCCCGCGGGGGTTCCCGTAAATATAAGATCTCCAATTTTGAGGGTAAAAAACCTGGAAACATAGCTTATGAGCTCATCAACGGGAAATATCATATCAAGGGAACTTCCCTTTTGAACTGTTTTTCCGTTTATGTCAAGCTGCAGGCGCATATCGTTTAAATCTTTTATATCCTCCTTCTTTAAAAATTTACCTACCGGGGCGGAGTGGTCAAAACCTTTGGCTATCTCCCACGGCAACCCCTCTTTTCTGAATTTTCTTTGCAGGTCTCGTGCGGTAAAATCTATACCTACACCAACCTCAGAATAGTACCTGTAAGCGAATCTTTTATCAATGTGCCTGCCAATACGATCTATCTTGATCACCAGCTCGGCTTCATAATGAATATTCTGAGAAAATTCAGGATAATAAAAAGGATTGTTGTTCCTGAGCAATGCTGTATCGGGTTTAATAAAAATAAGGGGGGCTTCAGGAACACAGTCGTTTGATTCCTTTACATGATCCATGTAGTTAAGGCCAATACAAATTATCTTCATCTCCAGCCTTGTCAAATCTTTATTTGTTAAACTTTCTAAGCTTTATTGCCGTCAGCACATTCTTTGTATACCTTGGGAAATCGGCATTCATTATCCAGCCGAAGTAACCGGGGTCCTTTTCCAGAACCTCCTCTACGGAACGACCCTTGTATTTTCCAAAGTTAAAAATTTCAACATCATCTTCATTGTAAATTATACGACCAGCAAAGTCAACACTGCGGTTGTGTGAAGAGAATTTCGAAAGTTCATCCACATCATTCTCAAGCTCCTTGTACCTCTCCACCTGAGCCTGCAGGATCTCAAAAGTGGCACGGGTGTCTGCCTCGGCACTGTGGGCATTTTCAAGCTCCTTGTTGCAGTAAAACCTGTAGGCCGCAGCAAGATTGCGCTGTTCCATCTTCTGAAATATTACCATCACATCAATGAACTTTCTCTTTTTAAGGTCAAAATCGACATTTGCACGCAAGAACTCCTCGGCTAACAGGGGCAGGTCAAATTTATTGGAATTAAAACCGGCAAAATCACACCCTTCAAACTCCTTAACCAAAGTTTGGGCAAGCTCTTTGAAAGTGGGAGCATCTTTAACATCTTCATCCGATTTCCCGTGAATTTCTGTTACCTCAGGTGGAATAGGCTTTTCAGGATTAACAATGTATGTTTTGCCCTCTTTCGTGCCGTCTGGGTAAACCTTCAGATAAGACAATTCCACGATCCGGTCGTTTACCACATCCATACCGGTTGTTTCAAGGTCAAAAAAAATCAGGGGGTTTTTAAGTTTAAGCTTCACTATTAATTGAATTTTTGTTAAAAGATAAACCCTGCCGGTAAGACAGGGCTCAAAAACTGAAAAAATTGCCGCAGGCTATACATTTATCATCATCGGCATTATCAGCATAAGGACATCTTCCTGCTCATTCTCATTTTCAACAGGCAGCAGTATTGCCGCCCGGGATGGATCGGAAAGCTCCATAATAACCTCAGGTGAAGAAAGATTGTTCAGTATGTCAACAAGAAATGTCGATTTGAAACCGATCTCCATAGGCTCTCCTTCATACTGGCAGGGAAGTTTTTCATAAGCTGAAATGGAAAAATCTATATCCTGTGCAGAGACAGTCATCAAATTGGAGGAAAGCTCCAGCTTGACAAGGTGGCTGGACTGGCTTGAAAATACCGAAACCCTGCGCAATATATTGAGAAAATCACCCCTGTCTACAATAAGCTTATAAGGATTATCTGTAGGTATGACCGAATTGTAGCTGGGATAATCCCCCTCTACAAGACGGCATACGAGACTGTAGCCGTCAAAGGTAAAAAATGCATTTTTATCGTCAAATTCAATTATAACATCACTTTTAGCCTTTGGAAGAATATTTTTCAGAAGTGTTGCCGGTTTCTTGGGGAATATGAATGAGGATTCCTTTCCGGAGCTGATGTCAAAACGTTTGTATCTGACCAGCTTATGGGCATCAGAGGCTACAAAGGTGGTATTCTCATCTGCAAACTCCATGAATATACCGTTCATAACCGGCCTGAGCTCATCCTCGGCGGTTGCAAAAAGTGTTTTGCCAACTCCCTTCAGCAGCGTCCCGGAATTCATGGTCACGCTTGTTTTCATATCTTCCTTTAAAACGGGATACTGGGGAAAATCCTCTCCATTCTGACCGGAAATGGTATATTTACCGTTTTCGGAATTGATAACCACCGAATAATTTTCAGTTGAAATATCGAAGGTAAGAGGCTGCTCCGGAAACTCTTTAAGAGTATCGGTGAGTCTTCGGCCAGGGACGGCAATATCACCCTCACCCTCGGAATTTTCCATTGTCATTTTTGTGGTAAGGGTCGATTCAAGATCGGAAGCGGTTATTACCAATTCCCCCCCTTTGAGCTGAAACAGAAAATTATCCAGTATAGGTAATGTATTCTTGCTGCTGATAACCCTTCCTACGGCAAGTAAATGATTCAGCAGTTCTGTGCTAGAAACAACAAACTTCATCTGTATTGGTTTAGGTTGATTAACTATTTATGTGGTTTACAGTAGCTTACAAAAAAGCTTTTCGCAATTAATTGCATTTTTAAAAAATTAATTTCCTCTTTGATTGGACCCTGAATAAATCTTTTTGTAATTTTAAAGATGAATCAATAATACAAAAAAAATCCAAGCAAGCAATAAAGATAATCTCCAATTTTATCCGCCGGTAAAATAACCGCCCCTCCTTAATATCAGATCAACATCGGTGTATCTTACAATAACCATGTCTTCCCCGTTACCTGTAAATCCGTAAAGGATAAAAGGATCGGTCTTAACTTCCCCCGAAGTTTCGTCAACCGAACGTACCACCCTGTAAAGATCTACTTTTCTTTTATAATCGTCATCGCCTGCAACCGTTATAGTATATGCCGGTTCGGAGGCGGCCAGCGAATCGGCTAGTTGTTTTTCCTCACTGTCGGCAAACCGCTGAAAAGGAACATAGTAAAAGTTTGACAGAAACACTGAAACCAGTGAATCATTAACATTCTCAACAATATCGCCGGAAGGCAAAGAAAGCTTGTAATCATTCCTTTCCCGGATTTTAAGGAAAAAAGAGTGCTCATTATTTTCGCCATATTCCACACTAACCGATTCGATTGAACGCGGATTTATCTGAAACAACATGTTGGGACGCCAGTAACCCTCATCGACCACGAAGAGATCTGACAATTTTCCCTCATACCCGTGAACCTCTACCGCAAAAGATTGGTCGGAACCCTCCATCATCATGTAACCCTGTGAATCCTGAACATGATCGTAAACATAATATCTTTTTTTCCTGCGCCCACGATGTAAATCTACTTTTATTGAAGAGTCAGCAAAACCTTTATCAAGCTCATCCTGCAGAGAAAGCGGAGAGGGACTTTTAACCCTGATCCGTCGTAAAGCCTTGAACAACTGCTCAATAGCATCCGTCCTTGCCTCAAACATAAGGTTCAGCAACCATTTACCCTCTTCGCGATTTAACTCAAGGCGCCTTTCACCTTTTTCAAGAACTATCCGGTCGAGCCTTTCGGGCTCATCTACGGCAAAATCAGTTACCCTTGAGCTAATGGTACGACCATGGTCTTTGGTAAGGATCCACACTACGGCAACCCCGAGTATAAGCAAAGCTGTTATATAAAAATAAGAACGCTTCATAAACATTATCTTGCAAATCTTCGTTTTCGCAGAATATTAAATATAATGCCGAACATTATTATTAAAGCAACAGGCAACAAAACATTGATCATTTGCCATTGCAGCCTCTCTTCCCTTATCCTCGGCCTGTCAAGCAATCTCAAACTCAGCTCCCTTGTTCTGAGCTCCATCAATCCGGCATCATCGAGCAAATAAGATACGGCGTTCATTACAAAATCCCTGTTGCCGAAAGTCTGCCGGGAATACCTGTCATATCCCAAAGGAAGAGGCTCCGGTCTGCCGTCCTCAATTTCCACATCATTGCGAATAATATCACCATCAGCAGCCACCAGCATTCTGGCAGTCTCTCCCTCCTGCCTGAAGCCGGGATCTTCACGGCCAATTATATCCTCTATCATACGATTGGCAAAAACCGACCTGAAGCTCCCCTCAAGCATAACGGCCACCGGCTGAGGAGGCATATTGAAACTAGACGGATCGGGCTGTTCTTTGGCCATCTCCAGACTCACCATCATAGGGGCATTCATAACTCTTGAATTGCCGGAGGTTTTTAAAAGGACTGTTTTATCTATTTCGGGGTTACCCTCAAGAGTATCAATAACACTTACAAACTCGCCTTTTACCGGGTTTATACCCCTTGTTACAGGATGCTCATCATCGGGCATCAGCAAAGGTGAAAAATACCAGGGCGCGGGCTCAAACCTGGGTTCCTGGTCTCCAAGGGCAACATTAACTGGTATCATAACACAGTTGAGGTCCATAACAAGATTTGGGTTTATGCGCACACCATAACGGAACAGCTGATCATCAATATTGAGATCTTTTATAAGCGCAAATGCCTCACTGTCATAGGTCAGGCTGTCAAGGTCAACCGCTACAGGATCAACAAACCACAAAACACTGCCCCCGTTCATAATATACTGGTCTATCATATACTTTTCCGGCTCATCCAGAGGCTCCTGCGGCTTAGCAATTATAATTGCCCCATAGTCATCAAGTATACCCGGATCGTTCACATCTATCCTGCCCCTGTATACTTCATAATAATTGGACAATTCATTCATTATGTCATTTACCAGCATCTCATCCAGCTCACCGTGACCTTCAATAAACGCCACCTTCTCCCTCTCGGGGGTAACAACTGAATGAACTGCAGCTGTAAGCTCATATTCGAGCGAACGAATTGAATTGTGAAGGTTTTCATCTGCACTTTTTTCAGGGTTGTTCTTTAAAAGGTTAACCGGTACTTCCTCTCCCCTGTAGGTCACAAGCGCTGAAGGAAAAATAATTTTCTGCGACCTCCCCCCCTCACTGTCAGTAACGTCAACATTTGCAGGGCGTAGTCCCTTCTCATAAAGATGCATAAAATATTCTTCCCGCGATCTCGAATCAGCCTGTTCTGAAGGGTTCACAAACTCATATTGAATATGCCCTCCTCCATATACGCGTAACTCGTCAAGCTTTTCACGGATTGCAGTCCGCAGTCGCCTGAATCCCAAAGGTAATTCCCCGTCAAGGTAAACCCTCACATAAACAACGTCGTCGAGTCCGGAAAGGAGCTCCTTTGTAGGCTCGGAAAGGGTGTGCCTTTTTTCGGATGTCAGATCGAATCTTTTAAATTCAAAAGTTGAAATAATGCAGATCATCACAATTACGGCTATCCAAAAACCTAACTGCATTAAACTCCCTGTTTTCATATTGTCTTTGTTCATATCCATCAGTATTACCACCTTCTGCTTTGCAGTACAGTTTTTGTAAGCAAGAGAAAGAGAGCTATAAGTGACACAAAATATATTACATCACGGGTATCTATAACCCCGCGGCTCATAGAACTGTAATGCTCCTCAATGCCCAGATAGATCACAAATTCCTCAAAAGCCTGAAATAAAGGCAATGAGCTAAGTGAATCGAATCCCATGTAAAAAAAGAAGCAGATAAGAATTGCAGTTATAAACGCAACTATTTGGTTGCCGCTTACTGAAGAGGCAAATACTCCTATAGATACATACGCACTTGCAAGGAAAAAGAGCCCTATAAAAGACCCCCACGTGGCGCCTGTGTCAATGTTGCCCGGTGGACTGCCAAGGTGGTATACTGAATAAAAATAGATCAGCGCAGGTAAAAGGGAAAACAAAACCAGAATAACACCCGAGAGGAACTTGGCGAAAATGATCTGCATATCACTCAAAGGCCAAGTGAAAAGCAACTCAATTGTGCCGGACTTTTTCTCCTCGGCAAACATCTTCATTGTAACTGCAGGAACCAGGAATAAAAATACCCACGGGGCAATTATAAACAAGGTGTCAATTGTGGCATAACCGCGGTCAAGAATGTTGAGCTCACCGGGAAAAATCCACATAAACAGGCTGTTTGCGGTTAAAAACACAACTATTACCACATAACCTGTTAGAGAGCTTAAAAAACAGTTTATCTCCTTTCGGATCAAGGCATGCATTATTCAACTTTTTAAGCTCAAAAATAAAGATTTTCGAAATATTTTGGAATCATTAAAAGAAGCTATTTGTAATTTTTTCCGGCAATTTTGAAACATCTCCAAGCAATACATCCGAAAAGTAAAAATCTATTATTGCGTTATAAGTGTATCCTCTCGCGGCCATCTCCATTGCACCCTCCTGACATAATCCTACCCCGTGGCCGTGTCCTCTCCCCTTTAAAATCAACTTACTTTTATCCGGTGTAGGCTCGACACTGAAAAAAGCGGAACGCAAACCCCGGTCTTCACGAATCTTCCTGTAGGGCAGGTAATCATCCCCAACCCTGTAATAAACTGCACGGCGGTCATGGCGAACTGAAAATGCGTCAGCACCCTTATCTGCAATTTCGTCCCTGAAACCTTGACTGATAAGGTATTCTTTCCATTCCACCAAGGGAATACTTCTTTGCCAATTGTAACTTTTACCACCGGAACAATAAGGATCAGTTACAGAACGTAAAACTTCTTTTTCCCTCAGCCATACATCTTTTGAGCCGAGAGTCTCTCCACCGCAGTTCGAATGAAATGCAGCATCTATAAGCTCAAATTCATTGTCAACTATAACCTCACCCCTTGTTTCTTCTACAGCCTCAACAATCTTTTCATTGCCGGTGCTTTTTCCCATGTAAACCTGGCAATATACCGCATCACACAAATTGAACCCCTCCTCTGCATGCTTTTTGAGATGACGGTAAAGATATGTGCGGCAAATAACCGCCTGTGCTTTGTAAAACTCAAGAGAGGAATTAATTCCGGATTCTGCTTCAACAACACCCGCAAGGTAATTCACAACATTCACGTGGTTGATGATTTGCAGTCCGCCAAACTCAATACCTAAAATCATCTCCCCCTCATATAACCTTGTATCTAATGCAGGAAAAACCGGCCTCAGGTTAAAAACACCCTCACATGATTCTGCTCTCATTTCAATATTACTGTAAACACCTGAAAAACCGTTTTCTTTTGTTTGAACCCAAATTTTGCCGTCAACAACCGAAAAATAGACAAGCTCACCTTCTTCAACCCTGAGGAGATCGTTCCCGTCTGCAATCATTTGGTAGCTGCTTTTTTCGGGAGAAAAAACAAGCGAGTGTATCTTATGCTCGTAAAAAAGCCCAATTTTCAAATCACTTATCTTAGCATGAAGACAATTGCCAAGTGAGAAAAAGAAGAAAATTTTAAAGATAAAAAAATAAAATCCCATATTTTAACCCTGACCTTTATTGAGATAATTATATATCTTACAGGCAGCTTTCCTTGACGGGGAAACACCTCCAAGCATCCCCGCCAGCCGCCGGTAATCATTCAACATTTGTCGCCTGCTCTCCCCTTCATTTACAATTCTGCTGAACTCCTGAGAAAGCCTTTCCACGTTAAGCTGATCCTGAATAAGCTCTTTAACCGCTTCCCGTTTCATTATCAGGTTAACAAGAGATATCCAGGGAACCTTTACAAGCCTTTTACCCAGAAAGTACAACAAGCGTCCCGTTTTGTAACACACAACCTGGGGTACGCCGATGAGCGCAGCTTCCAGAGTTGCCGTGCCTGAAACAACTATAGCGGCACGCGAGTGTTTTAAAAGGGCATATGTCTGGTCGAAAAGAAGCTTAACATTGCAGCCTTTGACAAACCTTTCATAAAAAGCTTTGTCAACCGAACCGGTACAGGCTATAACAAACTGGTATTGCGGATATTGCGGTATCAACTCAAGCATCACGGGTAAACATTTTTCAATTTCCCGCAGCCTGCTGCCCGGCAATAATGCAACTACAGGCCTCTTCTCCAAATTGTTACGCGAAACAAAGGATGAGAAATCCTCATCTTTAAATGGATAATCTTCGAGGGCATCTATGAGAGGATTGCCAACATAATCGACCTTGTAACCGTACTTTTCGTAAAATTCTGTTTCAAACGGAAAAATAGTGAGCATGTGGGGAACGTAACTTTTAATCTTCTTCACCCTTGAAATATTCCATGCCCACACCTTGGGTGAAATATAGTAAAAAACTTTTATACCCTTTTTTGTGGCATATTTTGCCATTTTTAAATTAAATCCGGGATAATCTATAAGTATCAGGGCATCAGGATTATAACTTATTATATCTTTTTTGCACAGTCGTATATTATTAAGGATAAGGGGCAAATTCAAAAGAACTTCCCTGAAACCCATAAATGCGGTATTACGCATATGCCTGACAGGCTCTCCGGCCTCCTTCTGCATCATGTCCCCGCCCCAAAATCTGAAACGTGCATCGGGATCGGTCTTCTTTAACTCCTTTATCAAATTGGATCCGTGAAGATCACCTGACTGCTCACCTGCAATTATATAATACTTCAAAACCGGATTTTATTTAAAAGTCAATCTATTAAAGAATTGTTAAAAATGATTCGCCTGCCCCCGCCAGCTTTTTCCAGGCAAAATTAAAAAGGACAAACACGGACCCTCAGGCAAACCTCATCAAAAAGATCAATCCTGTAAATATAACGGTTGCAATAAGAATCCCCTTGGCCGACGAAAGAAAACCTCTCCCTGTAAAAAGAAAGAAAATAAGCACATTAGGTATTATGCTTATACTGACAACCTGGATATTTTTTTCTATAACGACGTGGAGAAACTCCGAAAAGCTTAAAAAATCGTACCTGATAAAATATAAAAGTGTAAATGATAAAACCGGTACAACCAGACCAAGAGCCAATCCGAGGGTTAAACTGTTAAACTTTGATCTTTTCTTCATATACAGAGGCAAGTTTATCCATCACATGATGGGCTGAAAAATCAACTTTAACAGGAACAACAGATACATACTCATTTTTTATGGCCCACTCATCAGTATCTTCCGCATCGGGCTCATGATTGTCAAAATACCCGGTTAACCAGTAATAATCACGTTTAAGGGGATCAACCCTGTGGTCGAACTCCTCTTTCCACAAGCCACGTGTCTGCCTGCAAACCTTTACTCCTTTTATTCTGGCGGAATCTACCGGGGGAAAATTCACATTGAGACACACACCATCCGGCAAACCATTTTGCAAAGTGTTTGCAATTATTTTCTTCCCGAAGACTACGGCGGAAGAAAGCTCGGCATGGGGGGAGTGGTCAACTACCGACAACCCTATCGAGGGAATACCGTGTATCCCGCCCTCAATGGCAGCCGCCATGGTTCCGCTGTAAACTACGCTTATTGATGTATTGGAGCCGTGATTTATGCCCGACAAGATCAGATCGGGCTGACGGTCAGCCAGCTTGTCAAGCGCAAGCTTTACACAGTCGCCGGGAGTTCCCGAACAGGAATAAAACACAAATCCTTCCTCTTCTCTCAATCTGGTGATAAGTAATGGATATTTAATTGTGATGGCATGAGACATGCCTGACCGGCCTTCATCAGGTGCAATTGCAATTACGTTTCCAAGGGGGCGTGCAAGCTCGATTAGAGCTTTAATACCCGGCACATTTGTGCCGTCATCATTGGTCAGCAATATCAAAGGCCTGTTGTTGTCTTTAAACTTCATTAATTTTCAGTTCTTTAATTTGCAAATATACATGAAATTTTTTATGAGTAAAACTACAGAAAGAGCTATAAAAAAAAATCAGGGACATTATTTTGATAATCTGGATTTTATCTGCTTACATGTTATACAAATTTTGAAAATTTAACAATAACCCTATTGTGCCATTTTTTCATTAGTTTTGTAGGTTATTAAAAAATTAATTCATACTGTTTTATATCTTTTATATATGCTTATTTCATTCAACTGGCTTAAAAAATACATTAATACTGATCCGGATCCGGAACAAACAGCCGATATTCTTACAAACACCGGCCTCGAGGTAGAATCGGTATCTTATTTCGGTCCGCCACAAGAGGTGCTTAAAGATCTTGTAATAGGTGAAATCCTAACTTGTGAGAAGCACTCCGGTGCCGACAATCTTTGGGAAACCACCGTCAACACAGGACGTTCACGACCGCTTAAAATCGTATGCGGAGCACCAAACACAGAAGCCGGACAAAAAGTGGTGGTCGCTCCGCCTGGTGCTACTCTCTATAAAGATGACAAGCCATTTGTTATAAAAGAAACCAAAATTCGGGGAGAATTATCACAGGGTATGATATGTGCTGAGGATGAAATCGGCATGGGATCATCTCACGAGGGAATAATGGTGCTGGAAGAAACAGCTGAGCCGGGAACTCCGGCCAACGAATTTTTCAAAATTGAAAGGGATGTAATTTATGAAATAGGGCTGACCCCCAACCGCATTGACGCCGCCTCCCATTACGGGGTGGCCCGCGATTTGGTAGCTTACCTGAGACAAAGCCGGCCGGTGGCACTGCTAAAACCATCGGTAGAAGAATTCAGACCCGACAACAGCGACAAATTCATTGATATTGAAATTGAAAACAAAAATGATTGTCCGCGTTATACGGGACTGACAATATCGCAAATCAATGTTGCACCTTCTCCCCAATGGCTGCAAAACCTCCTGAGAGCTACCGGCCATAAACCCATTAACAACATAGTTGATATAACCAACTTTGTTATGCTGGAAACAGGTCAGCCACTGCATGCATTTGATGCAGATAAGATAAAGGGAGGAAAAGTTATTGTAAAAAATCTTCCTGAAGGCACACCTTTTTATACTCTTGACAATGAAGAACTTCTTCTCTCTGAAGAAGACCTTATGATATGTGATGCAGTTAAGGGAATGTGCATTGCCGGGGTTTACGGAGGTTTCGAAACGGGCATTGATGAAAATACAAAAAGCATTTTTCTTGAAAGTGCCTATTTCAACCCGGTTTCTGTTCGCAAAACCGCCAGGAGACACGGAATGAACACTGAGGCTTCATTCCGCTTTGAAAGAGGGGCGGACCCCAACATAACTGTTCAAGCCATTAAACGTGCCGCACTGCTTATTAAAGAAATTGCAGGAGGGAAAATATCTTCCGATGTTGTTGACGTTTACCCTGCCCCTGTTCCAAATGCAATTGTCAAGCTAAGCTATAAAAACCTGAACAGGCTTATCGGGGAAAAAATTAATCCCAAAACGGTAAAAGATATATTAGAGTCACTTGAAATTATCATCAGAAAAGAAAGTGAAAGCGGACTGCTTTTGGAGATCCCCACATACCGAACAGATGTAACCCGCGAAGCAGACGTTATTGAGGAGTTTTTGCGTATTTACGGCTACAACAACATACCGGTGAGCCTTTCGGTCAAATCTACAATCTCCTACAGCCGCAAGCCCGACCGCGAGAAACTTATGAACACGGTTGCAGAGATGCTCAGCGGCAAAGGTTTTAGCGAAATAATGACAAATTCACTAACAAAATCATCATACTACAGTGACCTTAAAGGATTGCCCTGGTCAACCCTTGCCACACTTATAAACCCTTTGAGCTCAGACCTGGATTGCCTGAGGCAGACGTTAATTTTTGGCGGACTTGAAACGGTGGCCTATAATGTTAACCGTAAAAATACAGATCTGATGCTTTATGAATTCGGAAATGTCTACCGCCAAAATGACAAAAAAGGAAAAAGAGGGTCGCTGGATAATTACGCAGAAGGTGAACGGCTCGCAATATTCATCTCAGGAAGAGAGCACAAGCCCCTCTGGAACAAACCTGGCAGGAAATTAGATTTTTTTGACCTGAAAGGTTACGTGGAATCTGTCCTTGGTCGCATCTTAAAAGATACAGGAATATTTAATACAGCAGAAGGGGAAAACGAGTTTTTCTCTGAGCAGATTGACTACTGCATTGAAAACAAAATAGTTGCTCAAGCCGGGACAATTAATAATTCTTTGTTAAAAAAATTTGACATTCCCCAGGAAGTTTATGCCGCGGAAATAAACTGGACAGAGCTGGTAAACCTAACGGCTGGGCAAAAAATCACCTACCGTGAGATCCCTAAATACCCTGAAGTAAGCCGAGATCTGTCAATGGTGCTGGACCGGGAAGTGCGCTTTGAACAAATAAAACAAATAGCCTTTAAAACCGAAAAAAAGTTGCTGAAAAGTATTTCACTGTTCGATGTGTATGAAGGAGAAAAAATAGAAGAAGGGAAAAAATCCTATGCAGTAAATTTTATACTTCAGCACGAGAACAGAACGCTAACGGACCAGGAAATAGACAAGGTCATGGAAAATCTTGCAGAAGCTTTTGAAAGGGAGGCGGGAGCAAAAATCAGAAGATAATAACAGCTCAAAATTATATCAGATTTTCTCATTGGCCCCCATATCAGCATTTGGCAGATAAAATAATAAACAAACATGGGGCCATCCGGGTAAAAATAATTGTGTAAAGCATGGGGGTTGAATCAGAAGAGTATTAATCAACTTCCGTATAATGTCCCCAATTTTGAGAAATCATTCACTATTATTTTTAATTAATTCTTGAAATAACCTTTTTTATAAGTTATTTTTGAAATATGATATAGGTTAAAAAAGCATCTCCCGGCAAATCATTTTTTATACAACATTAAACCCTGTATAAATGACAAATGAAAAAAAAAACAAGGGAGTAATAGCAATTTTGACCGGGGGAGGCGATGTCCCCGGTCTCAATCCCGCTATAAGGGCCATTACCATAAGAGCTCTGCGTGAAGGCTATAAGGTAATAGGGATCAGACGAGGCTGGGCCGGTCTGATAAACATAATCCGCGACAAAAAAGCTGACAACAGCGAGGCCCTCATAGAGCTGAATGAGGAAATTGTAAATAAAATGGGGCGTACCGGGGGAACTTTCCTGCATACATCCCGGACGAATCCGGGTAAGGTTCGCAAAATAAACGTGCCGGATCACCTCCATGAGAAGTACACCGGCGAAACCAACGATCTTACACCTGAAGTATTAAAAACTCTCTCATTTCTTGGAGTGGATTACCTTATACCAATAGGGGGCGACGACACACTCAGCTATGCAGTACGCCTTTACAAGGAAGGAGTTAAAGTAATCGCCATTCCCAAGACAATGGACAATGATGTACCGGGAACCGATTACTGTATAGGCTTTAGTACATGCATCACTCGCACAATTATGATGACCCACAGCCTTAGAACCTCAGCCGGATCTCATGAAAGGTTCCTTGTAGTGGAAGTGTTCGGAAGATATGCGGGTTTTACAGCTATGGTACCTACAATGGCAGGATCGGCTAACCGTTGTGTTATTCCCGAGTACAAATTTGATATTAATAAGCTTACCGAATTGCTGGTGGAAGACAGGTTCAAAAATCCGAGCAAATACTCTGTAGTACTTGTTTCTGAAGGCGCTATGTTCAACGGGGGGGAAATGATTTACAAAAACAGTGAAAAAGATGCTTTCGGACATGCAAAGCTGGGGGGCGTAGGCGACCTTGTATCGGCAGAACTGAAAAGGCTGTCGCCGAAATTCAATAAAGGAAAGCCCATTAACGTAATTAACCAGAAACTGGGATACCTTGTAAGAGGAGGCGACCCGGACGCAATTGATTCAATAGTACCAATGGCTTTCGGCAACCTGGCACTGGACCTTGTGCTGAAAGGAGTTCACGGCAGACTTGTGGTACTGCAAAACGGCAGGTATGACAATGTGCCAATTGACGTTGTTACCTCAGCAAAAAAGATCGTAAATATAAAAAAACACTACAATACTGAACGGTTAAGGCCAATTTACAGCAGTTTTGAAATGAAGCCCCTTTTCCTTATGACAGGGGAGCATGACTGATATTAAAGCTGCCGGCCTCATTGAACCATACCTGCTAAGGAAGGGTAAGAAAAAAATAGTTATCATCATGGGTAAATACGATCTTCCCGAAGGGTCTTTAATAAGTTTCATGAGTAATAAGGTTAAAAAAGAGGGGGGAATAAACCTTGCACAGGGCATCCCGGGGTTTGACCCTCCCCCGGAGTTACTCGATTCGCTTGAGTCGGTTGTACAAAAGCCGGTTCATCAGTATGCTCCGGGTACCGGCAATAATACCCTTGTTGATCAGCTCACGGATTATTACTCAAAAGAAGGAAGCTTCAAAAGGGAGAACCTCCTTGTATGCACCGGGGCAACTGAAGCCATTACATTGCTTTATATCTACTTAAGCAATATTATAAAGGAGAACTACACCGTACTTGCATTTGATCCCGCATATGAAAGCTACAAGCATCTTCCCCGCATCTTCGGTCAAGGGTACATACCATTTCCCCTTGAAGATTACGAACATGTCGATTTTGAAAAACTGGAGAAAACCATTAAAACAGATAATGTAAAACTTGTATTCATTACATCCCCCGGCAATCCGCTGGGCAAAATCTGGTCGCGCGGGGAAATTGAAAAGTTAATTGATTTGTCCGAAAAGTATGGTTTTTACATAATTTTTGATGCGGTTTACAAAGACCTTTATTTTTCTGAAAAGCCCTATATGCCGTTTGAACACATCGGCGAACGCCTCTTTTATGTCAACAGCTTCTCAAAAAAATACTCCATTACGGGCTGGCGAATAGGATACATGATCACATCGGCCAAACACATGGAAAAGATACGCTCCATACACGACTACACCCATTTGAGCAGTCCATCGCCCCTGCAACATGCAATTGCCCTCTACAACAGTAAAAGCAATTTTGGAGAAGATTACCTTAAAAAAATGAGGGAAAGACTTGGCAATTCCTTCACTCTTTTAAAAAATGCTTTGACCGGACTGGGCTTTTCCACGGCAAAAGCCGGCGGTGGTTACTTTATATGGACACAGCTTCCGGAGGAGTTTACAGATGATTTCAAGTTTGCAGTTGATCTTTATGAGAATAAAAAAGTGGCCGTCATACCGGGTGTACATTTCACAGGTAAAAGCCGCAGGTTCATACGCCTGAATTTTGCACGAAAAGAGGATGAGCTCAAAGAAGCCATTGAAAGGCTGGAGGAATTCTGTCAAAACGGGAAAAGCTAGCTTTCAGACCCCTTTTTTTTAATACGGTAATCCCTTATGTTAAGGATAATGGAGATAATAAGAGCCACGGCCAGTCCACCGGCTGTCAAAAAATCCGCCTGAGTTGATGTAAGCTCAATACCGGTTATCCTGTCTATCAAATACTGGGTATAAGATGCCGGCAGACCTCTTTCCCCGAGCCTGCGCAAAACCTGCCAGTGCCAGTCGGTTAACGGACAGTAGCCGATTCCGTAAAAAATTCCAAGTATAAACCACGAGCCCGCCGTAATAACCAGTGCAGCCAGGTTAAGCTTTCTCACCCGCTTCCATATCCAGCCTGTCATATTGAAAATGATAAGAAGCGTGTGAAAAAGTGTAAAAAACCAGTCCAGAACATTATAGATGCCCATATATGATAAAACTAATAAATTGATCTCGAATTGTTGCCATTTACAAAAAAAGTAAAACTGATCGGGGTGAAAATTTTTGAAAGAGTAAAAATTTTTTATTTTAGCCCTTTTATTTGACTAGCGGCCATTTTACAGGCCTTATTAAAAATGCAGTTTTTTGCAATGGTTCCGATACAGACTTTTAATTCGGCTATACTTGAAAAAATGCACCCGAAAAGCTAAAAAATATGGAATACGGCTGGCTCTCAATAATCCCCCCGCTTCTTGCAATTATTCTGGCAATTGTAACCCGGCAGGTTTTCGTTTCCCTGTTCCTGGGCATACTTGCCGGCTGGGTAATTATATCGGACTGGAGCTTCTTTGAAGGCCTTGCCGCAAGCATACAATCCATTGTAGAGGTTTTTCAGGATCCGGCCAACACCAGGGTAATTATTTTCTGCGCCCTTATAGGTGCAATGATTACCCTTACCCAGCGAAGCGGGGGGGTAAAAGGTTTCGTTAACTGGCTTCACAACAGAAACATGGCTCAAACCCGCAGGGGTGCAGCCAGCCTTTCGGGTATAATAGGCTTCCTTATATTCATTGAATCAAGCATATGTTGCCTGATAGCCGGTTCAGTTTCCCGTCCGCTTTTTGAAAGGCTTAGAATATCAAGAGAAAAACTTGCGTACATTCTCGACTCCACCTCCGCTCCAAAATGTGTTCTTATCCCCCTTAATGCATGGGGAGCATATGTTATAGGGCTTCTTGAAACCGAAGGACTTGACAATGCAGTACAGGTTTTTATACACAGCATACCCCTGAACTTTTATGCCATACTGGTAATAATAATGGTTGCCTTCTTTATTGTTACTTTCATGGATTTCGGCCCTATGAAAAAAGCCGAGCAGCGTGCACTGAAGACGGGAAAGACCATTGCCGACAATTCGGTACCGATGGTATCGGAAGATGTTACCTCCACCGAGCCTAAAGAAGGTATCCCCTACAGGGCGTTTAACATGCTGCTGCCTGTAATTACCATGATAGTTATGATGCCTGTGGGTCTTTACATAACAGGCGACGGGAATATAATGGAAGGTACCGGTTCGACAGCAGTCCTGTGGTCGGTGCTGGCATCCATTGTAGTTGCAGGGGTCCTCCCCTTTGTACAGAAAATACTTTCATTCAGAGAGGTTTTTGACCTCACCCTTAAGGGGATAGGCGGTATGATGCCTCTTGCCATAGTAATGATACTGGCTTTTGCAATAGGCAATGTGAGCCGGGAGCTGGGCACAGGAGTTTACGTTGCTTCAGTGGCTGATGAATTCCTGCACCCGGGATATATTGCTGCAATTATTTTCCTTACCTCTGCATTTACCGCATTTTCAACCGGAACAAGCTGGGGGGTATTTGCCATTATGGTACCGATAGCCGTTCCAACAGCACTCGTTACAGGAGCAAGTATCCCGCTCTGCCTGGCCGCTGTACTTGGCGGGGGTGTTTTCGGAGATCATGTCTCCCCAATTTCCGACACAACACTTGTTTCTTCAATGGCATCGGCAAGCGATCACATCGATCATGTGCGGACTCAGTTGCCTTATGCGGTAATAGCGGCCCTGGGTGCCACATTGCTGTATATTGCCTTCGGCTTTATTCTTCACTAAAAATCAGCACCGGTAACCGCCATCATACTTAAGAGCCTTTTGAAACTCTTGCAGGTTCCAGAAACTCTTTCCTGTAAGAATCAACAGGCTCGCAGGAACAGGTAAGGTTCTTGTCACCCCATGCCTCATCAACCCGGCTTACAGCAGGCCAAAGCTTGTTTTCGGTCACCCACCCCAGCGGGTATGCAGCCTTTTTACGACTGTAGGGTCGGTCCCAGTCATCAGAGGTTACAACCTCGGCAGTATGGGGAGCATTTTTGAGAACATTATTCTCCTTGTCAGCCTTGCCCTCCTTTATCTCCATCATTTCCCCGTATATGGTTATCATCGATTCAATGAAGCGGTTCAGCTCCTGAAGAGACTCGCTTTCGGTTGGCTCCACCATTAAAGTTCCGGGAACCGGAAATGAACGTGTGGGTGCATGGAAACCATAGTCCATCAGCCTCTTGGCTATATCGCCCTCGGAAACTTTTATCTCCTGATCATTACGGAAATTCCGGCACTCAAGTATCATTTCATGCGCCACAAAGCCGTTTTTGCCTTTATAAAGAGTTTTATAGTAATCCTTCAGTGCGACGGCAATATAATTTGCATTCAGTATAGCCAGCTTGGTAGCCTCTGTTAATCCGTCACCACCCATCATTTTAATAAATGCATGCGAAATGGGCAATATACTGGGGCTGCCGAAAGGAGAGGCTGAAATGGCGCTTGCCCCCTTACTTCCACCTGTTTCTACAACAGGATGCTGAGGCAGGTAGTCAGCTAGATGTTTGGCCACACCTATAGGACCGACACCGGGGCCGCCACCTCCGTGAGGTATTGCAAATGTCTTGTGCAAATTGAGATGACACACATCGGTTCCCTGAATTGCAAGGTCGGTGAGACCAACCTGGGCATTCATATTTGCACCGTCCATATATACAAGTCCGCCGTTCTCATGTATTATCCTGTTCATCTCCACTATATCCTCTTCGAAAACACCGTGTGTGGATGGATAGGTAACCATAAATGCCGAAAGGTCATCTTTGTGGGCTTCAGCTTTTTTTCTCAGGTCATCAATATCCACATTGCCATTGTCATCACAATCAACCACAACCACCTTCATTCCGGCTGTAACTGCGCTTGCTGGATTAGTCCCGTGAGCCGAAGAAGGTATTAGACACACATTCCGGTGGTCTTCATTTCGGTTAATGTGGTATTGCCGTATAACCATCAATCCTGCATACTCTCCGGCAGCACCCGAATTGGGCTGGAACGAGAATTTCTCCAGTCCGGTTATCTCAGCCAGATCGGCCTCCAGCTCGTCAATCAGCTGATAATAACCTTCGGCCTGGTCTTTCGGAACGAACGGATGTAGTCCGCCAAACTCAGGCCAGCTGAGAGACAAAAGCTCCGTGGCGGCATTAAGCTTCATGGTACAAGATCCCAGGGGAATCATAGAATGGGTTAGGCTGAAGTCTTTTCTCTCCAGCATCTTAATATACCTCATCAACTCGGTCTCAGAGCGATACTTTTTAAAACACTCAAGTGTGAGAAAATCGCTTTCTCTTTCAAACTTTGAATCAATACAAATTTCGCCCACAAATTGGGTTAACCGGGGGGGCTTTTTCCCTGCAGCTTCAGCAAAAATTTTAAGAATAAGGTTCAAATCATAAACCTGGGTAGTTTCATCAACGCTTATACCAATAGTCTCATCGTCAATATAACGGAAGTTAACCTCATTTTCAAGGGCTGTCTTTTCAACCTGTGAAGCTTTAATTCCACCGGGCAGCTTGATTTTTAAAGTGTCAAAGAAATTCCTGTTTTCCTGGCTGTATCCGATTTTTTCCAATTCACTCGCCAAAGTACAGGCAGCATGATGAATATGGAGCGATATACGTTTTAATCCTTCAGCTCCGTGGTAAACGGCGTACATCCCTGCCATGCTGGCCAGCAAAGCCTGAGCCGTACATATATTGGATGTGGCACGCTCACGCTTAATATGCTGCTCGCGGGTCTGCAATGCCATCCTCAAAGCGTTCTTGCCCTGAGCATCAACTGATACACCTATAATGCGACCGGGAACATTACGCTTGAACTTTTCCAAAGTTGCAAAATATCCGGCATGCGGACCGCCGTATCCCATAGGAATGCCCAGCCGCTGGGTGGAGCCCACAACAACATCTGCACCCCATTCGCCCGGGGGTGTAAGCAGTGTAAGGCTTAAAATATCGGATATGACACCCACCATAATTTCTTTTTCCTTGGATTTTTTAACAAAATCCCTGTAGTCAACTATTTTGCCGTCGCCGGCCGGATATTGCAAAATAAGCCCGAAATAACTATCATCAAGCTCGGTTTCATTGTAGTCGCCAACAACAAGCTCTATTCCCAGTGGTATTGCACGGGTGCGGATCACCTCAAGGTTCTGGGGAAATATATTCTCATCCACAAAAAACTTATTCACATTATTTTTTACAGCTTTGCGCGAACGAGAATTAAACATCATGATCATTGCCTCGGCAGCCGATGTTGCTTCATCAAGCAGCGAAGCATTGGCCAGCTCCATGCCTGTGAGATCCATAACCACGGTCTGAAAATTCAGTAGGGCTTCAAGCCGTCCTTGTGATATCTCAGCCTGATATGGGGTATATGAGGTGTACCATACAGGGTTCTCGAGAATATTGCGCTTTATGACTGAAGGGAATATGGTATCATAATACCCCATCCCTATATATGTTTTATAAAGCTTATTCTTTGATGCAATTTGCCGGATTTTATTTAAATACTCATATTCGCTTATCCCTTCGGGCAGGTTAAGTGGCTTTTCAAGCCTAATCGATTGAGGAACGGTTTTATCGATAAGCTCATCAAGTGATCCGACTCCTATCTTGTCGAGCATGATAGTGATATCCTCCCCACGGGGTCCGTTGTGACGCGATGCAAATCTGTTAAGTGCCATATATGTGATAATTTAGTTAATACTTTGTTAAAACAAAAATTAAAAGTGACCAAAAATAACAAGAAGAATTTTAGTTAAAAACAAAAATTATCATATTATGCAACACAAGGAAAGTTTTTCGCGACAGTTCAGTTTAAGCTTTTTACATCAAAAAAGGATTCTGGGCTTTTTCTCTGCCCACTGTTGTTTCGCCCCCGTGTCCCGGGAAGATCCTTACATCTTCCGGCAAGGTCAATATCTTTTCTTTAACTGACCTGATCAGTGTATTGTAATCCCCCCCAGGCAGGTCGGTCCTTCCTATTCCACCTGCAAAAATAAGATCCCCGGTAAGCACAAACTTCTGCTCTTCACTGTAAAGGGCAATACTTCCGGGAGAGTGTCCCGGCACATGCAGAACCTTCAGTTTTGAATCACCTGCAGAGAGTTGATCGTTATCTTTGAGGATTAATTGCGGCAATGGTGGTTTCTCCAACTCAAATCCAAACATAAGGGCATGTTCAGCGGCATTTTCAAGAAGGAAAAGATCATCACCATGGGCGGCAGCTTCCAGGTCGTATTTTTCATTCAGGAAAGCATTCCCGAGCAGATGGTCAACATGACAATGGGTGTTTACAATTTTGGAAGGCTTAAGACCCTTCTCCTCTATAAATCCCGTAATCTCGCCTCTCTCCTCATCTGACTGACAGCCGGGGTCAACTATAATACAACTGCCTGTTTTATCATACAATAAATATGTGTTCTCATGGAAGGGGTTAAATACAAAATGCTTTACTTTTATCATTGAGTTAAATTTTATCGTTTAACAAAAAAAACAGGTTCTTAATAAAGATTTAATCATATCTCTTGTCTAGAAAGATTTTCCCTTCAGCAGGGGAACAAAAACAAAATGGCCGTGCTCGGTTTTTTTATAATCATCGGCAGAGACCCTCTCTACTTTTGTCATCACCTGGGTGGAGCTGTCGCCCACAGGAACTACCATAACACCCCCCACCTTTAATTGCTCCTGAAGTTTTTCGGGAATTTCATAAGCACCTGCGGTCACTATTATCCTGTCAAAAGGGGCATAAGAGGGGAGACCTTCATAACCGTCACCGTAAAAAAAGTGAGGGTTGTATCCCAGCTCAGGCAAAAAAGACTGGGCTTTTAAAAAAAGTTCCCGTTGCCTTTCAATAGTAAAAACTTTTGCACCCATTTCCAAGAGAATAGCCGCCTGGTATCCTGAACCTGTACCCACCTCCATAACCTTGTCATGGCGCTCAACCTCCAGAAGCTCCGTTTGGTAAGCAACAGTATACGGCTGAGAAATAGTCTGGTCACAACCTATGGGAAAAGCCTGGTCTTTATAGGCAAATTTCTCGAAACTGCTGTCCATGAACATATGTCTTGGAACACGCTCCATTGCCTGCAAAACCCTGGAATCTGAAATACCCTTGGCTTTTATCTCTTCAATTAGTTTTTTCCTTAATCCTTTATGGCGATAACTCTCTTCCATTTACTTAACGATCAATTTGGCCGGCCCGATAAAAGGGGAATATCAACTAACACCCCGACCCGGGTTAAACTATAATATATTTTTTCGAATTAACTCTTCTTTTTTGGCAAAGATAAAAGAACCTATAAAAATTTAATTGAGTAAGCCCAAAAAAGAATATCATCCCCAGGCATTTCAATATAAAAAGAGTTGCTGATTGTTGCTCTTTTGACAATTTATGGTGATAACCGGTTAATAAATTAATAAATTTACCTTATACCTGTATTTTATAAATTATTAGTTTTGTATAAAAACCTCATTATGATCGAAACAGGTATTATAGGTACAGCCCGCAAAGATCATATTTCTGCTTTTGAAAAGCATGAAGGTTTCAGGTTAGCCGGATACACGGAAGAGCAAAACTGGGAAAGGCCTTCGAAAGGGGTTAACCATTTCAGTTCTCAGCGCGAATTGCTTGATTATTGTGAGTGCCTGGTATTCACCGGGAAAAACGGTTATGAAGGAGAAATACTTTACAATGCCGTAAAAAAATCCAAAGATATTTTTATTTGTGATATTGGCGGCTTTACTGAGCAAGAGATTAAAAACCTAATTAAGCTCAAAGATGAAGCAAAAGTCAATATACAATTCAGCCGGCTTGACAGTTTGACTCCTGCAGTCATTACAGCAAGAGAAATTATCAAAGATCCCGTTTTCATTGAATTGACAAATACACTTCCTTTAACAGGCAATCAAAACTTTTCGCACCTTTTAGAAGATGAGCTTACCAGAATGCTGAATGTGCTCCTGCTGCTTGTCTCCTCAAATCATCACAGAGTGACAGTAAGATCGGCAATGTCAATGTCGGGCCAACCGCGCCTGATCAATATCCGCATTGATTTTGACAACAATTGTGCCGCCTCACTTCTTATGTCTCCTTTAACAGAAAAGAGCCGCTTCAGCGCAAAAATTCACAGCACGGATCATTGCTGCACCCTTGAGTTGGCGAAGCCATATCTGAGAGTTGAAAAACTTATGTTTAAAGAATCCGGGGAAGCTTTTAAAAAAGTTATAACCCCTGTTCTGGAAAGCAGCTCTCAAATAATTGCCCGGGAAGTTGACTTTTTTTACAGCTCTATTTCCGGTAAAACTGTAAAAAACGGCAACATTGAAGATATCTGCAAGATTTTCTCCCTTAAGTCTGAAATTATGAAAAAGGCTGGAATATCGCCTCGCTTATCCTGAAAACATCTCTTTTGTTATGACCTGAAAATCTGTTTCCTGACTACTGAAATCAGAACATCCAACAAAAAAGAGTCTCACCCGGGTTTGAAGGCGAATATTTCAAGAGGCTTATAAACAGGTCCCGAAGGTCTCAGTATACTCTGATAAAAAACAAACTTATTTATTTCAACAGGGGTGAATTCAATGCTTTCAAACTTATCCAGCAGCTCTTCAAGTCCGCTTATACATTTTTTCCCCTTTATTCTCCCAAATGTCAAATGGGGGCGAAACTCCTTTGAATCCACAGGCAACTTTTCTTCCATCAAAAGACTGTCAACCTGGTACTTAAGGTTTGAAAGGGGTGTTGACTCCTTTAGCCCGAACCACAACACTCTCGGATTTTCAATACTTTTAAAAACACCTACCCCCTTTGGTTCTATAACAAAAGGCTTCCATAATGCCGCTACTTTTCTTAACTTATCAGAGAGGGAAGCTATTTGTGTGTCATTTAAATCGCCGATAAAAGCAAGGGTTATATGAAAGTTATCCGGTTTGACCCATTTTATCTGCTCATTATTCAAACCCGACCGAAATTCCTCATAAACCCGGGAAATGTCAGGGCTTAGCTCTACGTCTATTGCAATGAAAACACGTTTCATTTTTTTTTCTGTTATTTATTCAATAATTTTATGCTAAATGTTAACCCTAAAAATAATAAGAAGATGAGCAACCAGAAAAAATTTGCAGTAATTCTTGCCGGATGCGGTGTGTTTGATGGAAGCGAACTTCATGAATCGGTTTTGACCCTTTACTCAATTGTCAATAATAAAGGAAATTACGAAATTTTTGCACCCGATATCTCACAACACCATGTGGTCAATCACACAACCGGCAATGAGATGAATGAAACCCGCAATGTGCTTGTTGAGGCTTCCCGTATTGCAAGGGGCAATATCAAAAGCCTTGGGAATTTTAATGCTCAGGAGTTTGACGCTTTGATCATACCCGGAGGGTTCGGTGTGGCCAAAAACCTTTCTTCATTTGCTTTTGACGGTGCCGATTGCAAAATTGACCCAACCGTTGAAAAAGTAATAAAAGAGATGGCAGACCAGGGCAAGCCCATCGGAGCCCTTTGTATCTCTCCCGTATTGGTGGCCAAAATACTTGGAGATGTTGAGGTCACTATTGGACAGGACGAGGGAACAGCCTCAGCCATTGAACAAATGGGTGCGACCCATAAAAAAACCGGCCATGCAGAAGTGGTGGTAGATAAAAATAAAAAGATTGTCACCTCCCCGTGCTACATGCTAGATGCAGACATAGTTCAGATTGCCAGGGGAGCAGACAATGTGGTGAAGGAGATGTTCAAGCTGTTTTAGAGTTCGATCTCGCCTATCTCTATGAGGAAAATGATATCCTCTATCAATCTGTCCTCATAGAGAGGGTCATATTCGCTTTTCAGGTTTGAGCCGAACAAGCGGGCAACCGACTGCCAGAAAAAAGCTGAAAAAGAGCCCCGCAGCTCCTTTACCAGCTCGTATGAAGTGTTGCCCGTTTCCCTGTCAATCAGTTTTATAAGAATATGCCCCTGAGTTATGGTAAGGGATTTAAGCTCATCCCCGAACTCTTCCATGAGCCTGTCTTCCACTTCCCTTACATAGCGCCTTTTTTCCCTTTCACTGTCAAGGTCCATAAATTCCCGGTTCATATCCTCGAGAATATCGGCTGCCTTTTGGGCGTAAGGATAGACGGTCTTAACGTTTTCAATGAGCCTTTGATACCGGCGATACTCCCTTCTGCTGCTGAAACTTCTTTCAGCTGAAATTACAGCCTCATTAATGCTGGCATAATAGAGGGTGTCTCCATCCTCAATATGCACACCAAGAACACCGCCTTTTTCCAACCTTAAAGTATCATTCTGGGAAAAAGCCGCTTCTCCGAAGGTTACAAGAAGGCATATTATCAGTAAAAGCCTCATCATACTTTAAAAACGTTAAGGTTAATATCTAAATTATATAATTTGCACTGCTCTGTTTTAAATGCTTATATTTGAATACTTTTTTACCATCAATTAAACAACAAATGGAAGAAAAAATCAAAGTTGATGTGCGCTCGGAAATCGGAAAGCTTGAATCGGTTATTATCCACACACCGGGTCCCGAAGTAGAAAATATGACCCCCGGCGATGCCGAACGCGCACTCTACAGTGATATACTAAACCTTTCAATTGCCAGGAAGGAGTTCAACCAATTAAGTGGATTGCTTAAAAAATATGCCAAAACTCTTGAAGTTAAAGAGCTTCTTGCCGGAGTTCTGGCAAACAAAAAAGCAAAGGAGAAAATTGTACGGTACATTTGTGAAAATGAAAATCATCCCGGGGTAGCCGACTTTCTTTTATCACAAAGTACAGAAAATATCTGTAAACTGCTCATTGAAGGTGTAATAATGGAAAAAAACACTCTTACGAAATTCCTGAGCAAGGAAAGATATTCACTCCCGCCTTTGCACAATTTTTTCTATATACGTGATTCAGCTATACCTGTATACAATAACATGATAATAAGCAAAATGGCAACGGGGGCAAGAAGACGTGAGTCAGTCATAATGGAAGCAATTTTTGATTACAGCACCACTTTCAGGACAAAAACCCTCAAGCCATTTGATAATTCAAACACTCACCCTTCCGTCACGCTCGAGGGGGGGGATGTAATTGTTGCACGCGAAGATATTCTCCTTGTTGGAAACGGTACAAGAACCTCGACACAAGGGATCGACTACCTTCTTCAGCTGATTTGCAGGGAAAAAGATAAAAAAAAGCATATAATAGTACAGGAACTTCCCTCTACTCCGGAATCTTTTATACACCTGGACATGGTGTTTACCCTTCTGGATGTTGACACATGCATGATCTATGAACCCGTGCTTTTTAAGCTGGGCAAATATCAAACTGTCCATATAACCGTAGATAACGGAAAAGTAAAATCAATAAGGGAGGAAAAAAACATACTGGAAGCACTCGAAGGTCTTGGCATGAGCCTTAAGCCTATTTACTGCGGTGGGACAAAAGATTCCTGGGCACAGGAAAGAGAGCAGTGGCACAGCGGTGCAAATTTTTTTTCTGTTGAACCCGGGAAGGTTATAGGTTACGGACGCAACACCAACACCATTGAAGAGCTCAGCCGAAACGGATACGAAATAGTGCCGGCAGTTGATATTATTGAAAACAAAGTCGGTCAACATGCCCATAAAAAGATGGTAATAACACTGGAAGGATCTGAGCTTCCAAGAGGAGGAGGTGGTGCAAGATGTATGACAATCCCTGTAAGTAGGCAGAGCATCTAGAAAAACAGACACAACTCATTATCAGAATAATATCCCGGTGGGTTTTTACATCCAAACCGTTATTGGATTACGCAATTTTTTTTATATTTGCATTTCGGTCAAGTTTTTTAAAATTTGAATGCGGGAATTTAAGCAAGTTGTTTTGCGGATATTTTTCTCTTACTAAACGAAATTTATTATGATAGCCAGTATAAGTTTTTCTTTGCAGATTTTTTTATTAGGTCTTCTAACAGTGTTTTTTGTTCTCATAATGGTTGTTTTGTTCGGGAACTTTATAATTATGTTCACCAATAAGTTCTTTGAACCACTTCAAACCGAGAGCATTAAGGCACAAAAAGAAGGTATTGATCCTTCAAAAATTGCTGCAATTAGCGCCGCTGTGCACAATTTGACCCACGGCAAAGGAAAAGTAAAAAGCATAGAAAAACAGTCATAACTCTTTGCCGCACTGTTTAATTCCCGGGTTCTTAATGTATAAAACACAAAGAGGGTTATTAAATGACCCTTGACGGGAATATATTAGTATAAATCTTTAATATCTGATAAAAATGAAGAAACGTAAAATTAAATTTTCACTTGTATATAGGGATATGTGGCAATCGGCAGGGAAATACATGCCTCACAAGGAGCAGCTTGAGCGAATAGCCCCTGCCATTATCGATATGGGATGTTTTGACCGTATCGAAACTAACGGGGGTGGATTCGAGCAAATAAACCTTTTGTTCGGAGAGAACCCCAATGAATCCGTACGCGCCTGGTGCAAACCTTTTAATGAGGCCGGCATTGAAACCCATATGCTGGAAAGGGGGCTCAACGGTATAAGAATGAGGCCCGTACCTGCAGATATCCGAAAGCTGATGTTCCAGGTTAAAAAGAAGCAGGGGGTAAATATTTCCCGCTCTTTTGACGGACTAAATGATGAAAACAATATAATTGACTCGGTTAAGTATGCCAAAGAAGCAGGGATGGTTGCTCAGGGCACACTTTGTATAACCTATTCAAAGGTACATACTGTCGATTATTATGTAAGCCTGGCTGACGATCTTATTAAAGGAGGATCGGAAGAAATATGCCTGAAGGATATGGCAGGAATAGGACGCCCGGTATCGCTGGGTAAAATAGTTGAAGGAATAAAGAAAAAGCATCCGGATATCCCGATTCAGTATCACGGACAAACCGGTCCCGGGTTTACTGTTGCTTCAATACTTGAGGTGGTTAATGCAGGTTGTGAATATATTGATGTAGGGATGGAGCCATTGTCATGGGGAACAGGTCATGCCGACCTGCTTACCATACTTGCCATGCTCGAGGATGCAGGCTATGAAGTGCCTGATGTGAACATGAAAGCCTACATGGAGGCGCGGCGCCTTTCACAGGAGTTTATCGACGAATTCCTGGGTTACTATATTGACCCCTACAACCGCCAGCTAAATGCCTTGCTCATAAAGCCGGGCTTGCCGGGTGGAATGATGGGGAGCCTTATGGCCGACCTTGCAAACAACCTGAAAAGTATCAACAAGTACCTTGAGAAGAAAAAGAAACCGCTTCTCACCCAGGATGAACTTATGCTGAAGCTTTACGATGAGGTTGAATATATATGGCCGAAAATGGGTTATCCGCCGCTTGTGACACCCTACAGTCAGTATGTGAAAAATGTTGCATTGATGAATGTTACGCAAATGCTCAAAGGAAAAGAGCGTTTCACAATAATTGACGACAACACCTGGGATATGTTGCTTGGAAAATCAGGCAAGCTCCCCGGAAAGCTTGCACCTGAGCTTGAGGAAAAAGCAAAGGCAGAAGGCCGTGAATTTTATGAAGGCAATCCCCAGGATCTTTATCCAGATGAGCTTGACACCTTCAAAAAAGAGATGGATGAAAAAGGCTGGGATTACGGTCAGGATAACGAAGAACTATTTGAACTGGCAATGCACCCTGAACAATACAGGAATTATAAATCGGGAGAAGCCAAAAAAGCCTTTGAGGAAGATCTGGCAAAAAGAAAGTCAGAGGGAGGCGGACTCTTCCCGGCACCAGCCGTTGAAGCCCCCAAAGCCGAACCAGCAGCGCCTGTACAACCATCTACCATGAACATAGATGTGAACGGTGAAAAATTCAAAGTAACCGTTTCATACGGTGATGAAGGCGGTCAATCAAAAGCTGAAAATAAACCGGAAACATCAGCTTCCGCCCCGGCAAAAGAAGAAAAAGAACCGGAATCAAAAGAGGGGGCAGAAGAGGTAACATCCCCGATCGAAGGTAATTTCTACCTTACCAAGGAGGCATCGGAGAAACCCCTGAAGGTAGGAGACACGGTTAAAAAAGGGGATATTCTGGGCTACATTGAGGCCATGAAAACCTACAACTCAATAAAAAGCGACAAGGAAGGCACAATAGTCGAAATAGTCCCCGACAACGGTGAGGAGGTAATAGAGGACGATGTGTTATTCCTTATAAAGTAGAGATTTGGTAAAATAAGTATTTTAAAAAACCTTCAACCTGTCTCCCAGGGAGGCAGGTTGATATAAAGATATAAAAATGGATGCTTTCAGCAGATTATTTGAAATGACATCGTTCGGTGATATACCAGGCGAACCCGGTGTCATCATTATGATAATAATAGGCCTTGTTTTACTTTATCTGGGCATAGCCAAAAAATACGAGCCACTGCTTCTGATCCCGATAGGTTTCGGGGTAATTCTGGCAAACCTTCCGGGTGCCGGAATGGGTATAGTCCCCGACGAATATGTGGAGCTAGACGGTGAAAGATATAAAAACCTTGTTGAAATAGCCAGAGATCACGGCATAATGAACTTCATCTATTATTCGCTGATCAAAACCGGATTTTTGCCACCTCTTATATTTATGGGTGTGGGAGCGTTGACAGATTTCGGCCCAATGCTCAGAAACTTAAGATTATCACTTTTTGGTGCAGCAGCACAATTGGGTATATTTTCGGTCTTTCTGGCTGCAACCGCCGTTGGTTTCACGCTTCAGGAAGCAGGTTCGCTGGGTATTATCGGAGGGGGTGACGGACCAACAGCTATTTATATATCAATTATGCTTGCCCCGCATCTTCTGGGACCAATTGCAATTGCAGCCTATTCATATATGGCACTTGTACCCGTTATAATTCCCCCGGTGGTGAATGCACTATGCTCAAGGAAGGAGCTTAATATAAACATGAAGGAGATGGACAAAAAATTTCCATCCAAAAGGGAGATTAAAAATATTAATGCCGCCAAAATTGGATTCCCTATTGTAATGGGAATTTTAATTTCATTTTTCGTCCCCACAGCAGTTCCCCTTATAGGGATGCTCATGTTCGGCAACCTTGTAAAGGAGCTTGGGGTAATTACCGGCAGACTTTCAAGTGCTGCTACAGGGCCTATCCTCAATACCGCCACAATTTTTCTCGGTCTTGCCGTTGGTGCATCAATGACCTCTCAGACATTTCTTGATATAAGAACTCTGGGAATTATTGCGGGAGGCCTTGTTGCATTTGCAATTTCAGTTGCCGGAGGTATACTGGCAGTGAAAATATATAATTTCTTTGCCAAGAAAAAGATAAATCCCCTTATAGGGGCAACCGGACTGAGTGCGGTACCGATGGCATCAAGAGTCGCAAATGAGATTGCCGTTAAATACGACAACAAAAACCATCTTCTTCAGTACTGCATGGCAAGCAACATATCAGGGGTAATAGGATCGGCTGTAGCCGCAGGTGTTTTGATCTCATTTTTGGGCTGACACAACCGGCCTTAGGCAAACAAAATAATTGAAAAAATTAGCCCTTTGGAAAACCGTCTCATTATTGAGGCGGTTTTTTATATTAGCAATCTGATTCATTGTGGCTAAAGCCCCGTTATTTTGCAGGTTTTCTAATAGGTCACAAAAGTGCAGCCGTAAAAAATTGCGAATAAATATTTCAAACCGACTTGTTGAAAAAAAATTACACAGGCTATGTTCACATATTGATCAAAACTTTGTACATTTACATAAAGGGTAGCCCGTGGCAGGGAAAATTTTAAAAACAGCCCGCACCTGAGCATTATTAACTTTTATCGGCAATAACAGCCTGGTCAGAGAAAGGATTTTGTAACATAAAAAGGAGACTTTTATAATGGAAAACGAAAAAACCAAGAAAAACGAGAAAAAAGAGATAAATGAGAAAAACAAAGAGAAGCTCAAGGCTCTTCAGCTTACACTTGACAAAATCGACAAAGAGTACGGCAAGGGTACAATTATGAAAATGGGTGACGAGGCAGTTTCTGACGTGCCTTCCATTCCGACAGGTTCATTGGGTATTGACATTGCCGTAGGTGTGGGTGGTTACCCACGCGGGCGGGTTGTCGAAATTTTCGGACCTGAATCCTCCGGTAAAACTACCCTGGCTATTCATGCAATTGCCGAAGCCCAGGGAAACGGGGGGATAGCAGCATTTATAGATGCAGAACATGCTTTTGACCGTTTTTATGCAGAAAAGCTTGGGGTCGACATTGAAAACCTTCTCATCTCTCAGCCCGATAACGGTGAGCAGGCACTAGAAATAACAGATCACCTTATCAGATCGGGAGCTATAGATATAATTGTTATTGACTCTGTTGCAGCACTTACACCAAAATCGGAAATCGAGGGGGACATGGGTGATTCTAAAATGGGCTTGCAGGCCAGGTTAATGTCTCAGGCACTCAGAAAATTGGCAGCCAACATAAGCAAAACAAAAACCTGCTGTGTTTTCATAAACCAGCTTCGTGAAAAAATAGGCGTCATGTTCGGCAATCCTGAAACTACTACAGGTGGAAATGCGCTCAAATTTTACTCCTCGGTAAGGATAGATATTAGAAGAATCAATCAGATAAAAGATGGTGAGGATGTCAAGGGAAGCCGCACACGTGTTAAGGTTGTAAAAAACAAGATCGCCCCGCCTTTCAGAAAAGCTGAATTTGACATTATGTATGGAGAAGGGATTTCAAAAAGCGGTGAAATAATAGATCTTGCCGTTGACCAGAATATTGTTAAAAAAAGTGGCTCATGGTTCAGTTACGGGGAGACCAAGCTTGGTCAGGGGCGTGATGCTGTAAAAAAAATGATCTCCGATAACCCCGAGCTTGCAACGGAGCTGGAAAGCAAGGTAAAAGAGGCCTTCTCAGGAAAATAATCGATTCCAGGGTAAAATTTAAAACCTGATAAGATTGACAAACCAATCTGTTTTATACATAACCTTTCTCTGCACACAAAGGGATGCAGGGGAAGGTTTTTTAAATTATTTCAAACAACTTAAATTCAATCAAGATGAAGCATCATGCCAAATTAATTCTTCTGCCTGCGCTTGTTCTGCTCTTTTGCTTTTGTGAAAGACCGGAAGAGACTCACGATTTCAGCGGCGAATTAACCGACGAGGAAATTGAGGGTGGAAGGCTTACCCCTGAAATTCTTTGGAAATTCGGGCGTGTAGGCAGTTCTCAATTATCGCCCGACGGAAATACCGTTGTCTACACAGTCTCCAGATACGACCACAAAAGCAACAAAAGCATGACGGAGATCTGCGCCCTGGATATTGAAAATCTTGAAGTAACTATCCTTACGAGCCACCAGGGAGCAAACACCTCCCCCCGATGGCATCCTGACGGGGAAAAAATCGGTTTTCTAAGTGACGAAACAGACAAGATGCAACTCTGGGAAATGAACCCTGACGGAAGCGGCAAAACACAGCTCACCGATATTGAAGGAGGAATAACAGGTTTCGATTACTCCCCCGCCGGGACACATGTTTATTACACAAAACAGGTGAAGCTGGATGAAACCCCGGCTGAAAAACACCCCGATTTGCCCCACATGAATGTGCGAATAGAGGATGACCTTATGTTCAGGCATTGGGACCAATGGCATAATTATTCCTACAGTCACATTTTTGTGGCAGAGTATTCCCATGGACAACTGGATGAGGGCAAAGACATAATGGAGGGGGAAAAATACGATTCACCCCTTGCCCCTTTTTATGATCAAGCCCAAATAACCTGGTGTCCGGAGGGAAAGATTATTGCCTATACAAGCAAAAAGTTAAAGGGAGTCGATTATGCTGTAAGCACCAATTCTAACATTTTCTTTTATGATATTGAAACAGGGGAAACTGCTAAAATTACCGAGGGTGAAGGTTACGACAGATACCCGGTCTTTTCTCCATGCGGCAAATACATGGCATGGCAAAGTATGGAAACTCCCGGTTATGAATCTGACAAGGCCCGACTGTTTTTGTACAACAGGGAGAATGGTGTGAAAACATACCTTACACGTGATTTTGAAGAAAATGCATCTGATTTTGTGTGGAGCCGTGACAGCGATATTATTTACTTTATCAGCGGCACAAATGCAACTTACCAGGTATTCAGCATAAATGTCAACACACGCCATATAAACCAGGTAACAAGCGGCTACCACAACTATACATCAATAGGAAAGAAAGGCAACACACTGATAGGGGAAAAGATGTCAATGTCAATGGCTACTGAGCTTTTCCAGATAGATCCTGCAGCCGGTGAAGAAACCCAGCTAACCTTCACCAACAGTCATATATATGACAATATTGAAATGGGCAGGGTTGAGGAGCACTGGGTAAGTACAACAGACGACAAAAGCATGCTGGTGTGGCTAATACTGCCACCCGATTTTGATTCCAACAAAGAATACCCTGCGCTTTTATACTGTCAGGGCGGCCCCCAAAGCGCAGTCAGCCAGTTTTTCTCCTACAGGTGGAACTTTCAATTAATGGCGGCCAACGATTACGTAATTGTTGCACCCAACAGACGGGGATTGCCGACTTTCGGACAGGAATGGAACAGGCAGATCTCAGGTGACTGGGGCGGACAGGCCATGGATGATTATCTCTCAGCAATCGATGCCATGAAAGAGAAACCTTTTATTGACCGGGACCGCCTGGGGGCAGTAGGAGCAAGTTTCGGGGGGTACTCCACTTTCAAGCTTGCCGGAATGCACGAAAGACGCTTCAAGGCATTCATTGCCCACAACGGGGTTTATAACCTGGAGAGCATGTACGGAGCCACCGAAGAGATATTCTTTGTGAACCATGACCTTGAAGGTCCTTACTGGAAGCGGCCAAAACCGGTTAGCTACGATGAGTTCTCACCTCACAGGTTTGTGCAGCACTGGGACACTCCAATGCTTATAATCACAAGTGAAAAAGATTACCGTGTTCCCTATACCGAGGGGTTGCAGGCTTTCACAGCCGCAAGGTTGCAGGGAATACCAAGCCGCCTGCTTCACTTCCCTGAGGAGAATCACTGGATTCTTCAACCTCAAAACGGAATAGTGTGGCAGCGTGAATTTTTTGCATGGCTGGACAAATGGGTTAAATAAAAAAGGCTTTTTTCGGGCCAAATCAAATTATCCACGGGCAGATCCTCACAGCCGGGCAGTTTGATTACCGTTTTCTGAAACGGGAATTACCTGCCCGGCCTGCTTTTTTATATAGCTGCATTGCCTTTTCTGTCTTCAAATCTTCAGGCATACCTGCATCAAGCCAGTGTATGTTAAAACCCTGACGCTCCATTCTCCTGAACCAGGTCATCTGTCTTTTCGCAAACCGGTGGATCTCAGTGTTCAGTTTGGCAAACATTTCCCCGTAATCAAGTTCGCCCAGAATGTACATTGTAACATACCTGTATTCAAGTCCATAATACTTTAGATCTTCAGCCTTCACACCTTCATCGAGCAGGCTTCTGACCTCCCCGATCAAACCAGAAGCAATCCTTTTTTTTAATCTTTCGGTTATCCTTCTTCGGCGCTCATCACGGTCAGCCGTTAATCCTATCAACAAATTTTCGAACCGTGGATGATCGTCATTTTCACGTAATTTACCGTATTTTGACTGATAAACGGCTATCTCAACAGCCCTGACAAGTCTTTTTCTGGAAGATGTATCACTAACATTGTGAGGGTGGCGGTATCGGGCAAGCATACTTTCCAGCTCCTTCATGGATTTTGTCTCCAGCTCCTTTCTAAGCTCCGTGTCATGGGGTACTTCAATAAGCATATAGCCCTTGACGGCCGCTTCAATATACATACCTGTACCACCGCACAAAACCGGTTGCCTGCCTCTTGAGACAATATCATGATATGCCTTCAGGAAATCCCGCCGGAATTCGTAAACACTGTATTTATAACCAGGCTCCGCTATATCAATAAGATGAGAGGGTATACGGCTGCCTTTTACCAGATAGTCATCTTTATCCTTACCTGTTCCTATATCCATTCTGCGATAAACCTGCCTTGAATCGGCACTGATTATCTCCCCGTCTGTCTCCCGGGCCAGCCTGGCAGCAAATGATGTTTTGCCGGTAGCAGTCGGACCAACCACAGTTATCAAAACAGGTTTGTTTTTATCCATAAAAAAGGACTTTTAACTATTTATTTATTCCCCATTAATTATCCAAAAATAAAAAAAACTGATACTTTTGTTATTGCAAATATTTGTATAAAAAAAATCTCTTCTAATATATGCAAAAACTAATCATTTTGGCCACAGTAGCGGCTTTGCTTGCCGGAAGCTGTTCACCTGCAGAAAAAGGGGAGGATGAAAAAGACATGCTTACTGTAAGCATATTGCCACAGAAATACTTTGTTGAACAAATAGCAGGTGACAATTTCGATATAAATGTTATGGTGCCCAGAGGGGCAAGCCCCGAAACATTCGAGCCTGCTGCCCGGCAAATGAAGGAGGCTGCAAATTCAAAAGCATTTTTCATTACAGGGCATCTGCTTTTTGAGAAGACTTTAATGAAAAACATTAAAAGCCAAAATAAAGATGTCAAATTTGTTGACACATCCAGGGATGTAGAGCTAATAGCCGATGATGTTGCCGACCACGGCGATCATGCGCACATTCACGGAGCTGATCCTCACATCTGGATTTCCCTGAAAGAAGCTGAAGCCCAGCTTTCTGTTATTTTGGAAACTATTGCCGAAATTGATCCCGATAATGAACAATACTACAGAGATAACCACGAGAGATTCATTTCAAAGATACGTGCACTTGATGAGGAGTTAACGTCCCGTTTTAAAAATGCAAAGGGAAACTCATTTTTAATTTACCATCCCGCTTTATCTTACTTTGCAAGGGATTACGGATTACAGCAAATATCTGTTGAAGATCACGGAAAAAGTCCCACGCCATCCCATATGAAAAAAATTATTGACAGTGCCCGCAAAAAAGGGCTGAAAGATGTGTTCATTCAAAAGGAATTTGAGCGGGACAATGCCAGGGCCGTAGCCCGTGAGCTTGGAGGGGATGTTATAGAAGTAGACCCTCTTTCAGAAAACTGGCTTGAGAACATGGAAGATATGGCAGAGAAAATCCTGGCTACACTTAACAGGTGACTTTGCAGTTAAACCCATTCAAATAAAAAACAGGGCTGAGGGGATGCAAAAAATTTTGGAAATAAGTTCACTTTCTGCCGGTTATGGAGATAACATCGTGCTGCGTGACATAAACTTTTCAGTTTATGAAAATGATTTCATAGGGATTATCGGACCTAACGGAGGGGGGAAAACCACCCTTTTGAAGGTGATAATGGGGGTTATCAAACCTTTTAAGGGAAAAGTCAGGTTTTTTCATAACCAAAGCAACGCCCGCAACATAATAGGGTATCTTCCCCAAATGAACCTCTTTGACAAGGATTTTCCCATTACTGTGGTGGACGTGGTTCTCTCCGGTTTGCTCTCCAGGGATGGGGTATTTGGAAAGTACTCGCGCAGGCAAAAAGAGCATGCCGAAAAGCTTCTCCAGAAAATGGGTATAGGTGATCTCTCTAAAACACCGGTCGGTAAACTCTCGGGAGGCCAGCTACAGCGCGTATACCTTTGCCGGGCAATAATATCCTCACCGCAACTCCTCATCCTTGATGAACCAAACACTTTTGTAGACACCGGCTTTGAAAAGGATTTTTATGAAATACTCCGGGAACTGAACAAGGAGATGGCAGTAATTATTGTCTCACACGATGTCGGCACAATTACATGGTATGTCAAAACCATAGCATGTGTAAACAAAAGACTTCACTACCACCCTTCAAACGTGATTACACAAGAGCAACTTGAAGCATATAATTGTCCGATACAGATCATAACACACGGGGATGTACCCCACACCGTACTTAAAAAACACAAAGAGCAACATGATTGAAACCCTGCTTGATCTGCTCCAATACCGTTTTTTTTCAAATGCATTGCTGGCGGCCTTTTTCGCTTCAATAGCATGCGGTATTATCGGCACATATATAGTTTCAAGAAGGATTGTCTTTATCAGCGGAGGAATAACACATGCATCTTTCGGAGGTATCGGCATAAGTTATTACTACAGCTTTGACCCCATTGCGGGCGCGGCGGTTTTTGCCGTTCTCTCTGCACTGGGAATTCAATTCATGAAGGAGAAAACTCAAGTAAGAGAGGATTCGCTTATCGGTATACTCTGGTCTTTAGGTATGGCGGTGGGTATTATTTTTGTCTTCATTACTCCCGGTTACGCACCCGATCTGATGGGGTACCTTTTTGGAAGTATAATGACCGTATCAGGCAGCGACCTTACTGTAATGGGAATTCTGACTTTTGTAATTGCCCTGTTTTTTATTTTGTTCTACAAACCTGTACTTTTCATATCTTTTGACCAGGAATACGCTAAAACACACAGAGCCCCCGTAAAACTCATGAACTTTATTCTGATAACACTTGTAGCATTAACCGTTGTATTGAGCATAAAAGTGGCGGGAGTGATACTTGTGTTGTCACTGCTGACTATCCCTCAAACAACGGCAAATATTTTCTCCCACAATTTCAGGAATATTATGCTCTTTTCAATTCTTGTGGCATTTGCGGGATGTTTTGCCGGACTGCTCATCTCTTTTGAGCTGAACATACCATCTGGTGCTTCAATCATTTTTTCGCTCATTGTAATTTTTATAATTGCCAAGCTTTTTGATATTATCACAACACACATTAAAATAGTTAAATCAATTAAAAACAATAATTAACTCAAAAACTGAAAAATATGCAATACGATCTGATTATAATAGGAAGCGGACCGGGCGGCTATGTGGCTGCCATAAGGGCAAGCCAGCTCGGCCTGAAAGCAGTAGTTGTTGAAAAGGCTGAACTTGGTGGTGTATGCCTTAACTGGGGTTGTATCCCAACCAAATCGCTGCTGAAAAGTGCCCAGGTTTATAAATATCTTCAGAATTCAGAAGATTACGGAATAGCTGTGGAAGGTGAAATCAAACCCGATTTTGAAAAAATTATAAAAAGAAGCCGCAACGTTGCCCAAAATATGAGCAAGGGGATACAATACCTTTTCAAGAAGAATAAAATTGAACAGGTAAAAGGATCCGGGAAACTCACTGACAGGAACAAAGTGGAGGTAACAGGTGAAAATGGGGAAAAAACAGAACTATCGGCAAACCATATAATTCTTGCAACCGGCGCAAGATCACGTGAGCTACCCGGAATTGAACAGGACGGGGAAAAAATAATCTGCTACCGCAAGGCAATGACACTTCCCAAACAACCCGGCTCAATGCTTGTTATAGGATCGGGTGCAATAGGCAGTGAATTTGCCTTCTTTTATGCATCCCTTGGAACAAAAGTAACCCTTGTTGAAGTTTTGCCGAAAATATTGCCGCTTGAAGATGAAGATGTATCATCCCAGCTTGGAAGATCATTTAAAAAAATGGGGATAAAGGTAATGGCCGGGGCAACCGTTGAATCGGTCGACAAAAACGGTGACCTCTGCAGGGTGAAAGTAAAAACAAAAAAGGGTGAAGAAACAATCGAGGCCGAGAAAGTCCTTTCAGCAGCCGGGGTAACACCCAATATTGAAGGTATCGGAATTGAAGAAACGGGTGTAAATATTAAAAACGGGAAGGTGGAAGTTGATCAGTACTACCGCACCAACATAGAAGGGGTTTATGCAATTGGCGACATTGTTCACGGACCGGCACTTGCCCATGTTTCTTCAGCTGAAGCTGTTATCTGCGTCGAGAAGATTGCAGGACTGGATCCCAAACCACTTCGTTACGACAACATTCCCGCATGTACATACACCTTACCGGAGGTTGCATCGGTAGGGCTGACCGAAAAGGAAGCCAGGGATGAAGGAAAGGAAATAAAGGTAGGGAAGTTTCCTTTCACTGCATCAGGCAAAGCAAGTGCATCAGGCGAAAGGGACGGGTTTGTAAAGCTGGTCTTCGATGCAAAATACGGAGAGCTGCTTGGAGCGCACATGATTGGAGCCAATGTTACCGAAATGATATCTGAAGCAGTTGTTGCACGTAATCTGGAAACAACCGGGCACGAGCTGATCAAGTCAGTCCACCCCCACCCTACAATGTCGGAGGCTATTATGGAGGCTGCAGCAGATGCTTTTGATGAAGCAATCCATATTTAACAAACCGAAGTGCTTAAACCTGACCGGTAACCAGGCACAGGCAGGGGAATCGGGATCAACTCCCGTTTCAACCTGCCACTCCGGCATACGTGCTATCCGGTTAAAGGCTGCTCCCTCAACAGGTTATCCCGTCAGGCAGGGCACTAACGAAAAAAGCAGGACACCCCCACGGGCATCCTGCTTTTCTTTTTTGGTTATGGTTAATTATCACCGTTCAATATAAAACACCCTGGATAAGATTTTGCCGTCTTCACTAACCCCCTCCACTCTAACGCGGTAGAAATCAAAAGGACCGTCTTTTTTAAACGATAAAGATGCCTTGCCTTGAGTGTCAACCTCAAGTTCCGGTTTCCATAAGAGTGTCTTTTCGGTCAATGGTTCAGGCATATCAATTGTCGTAAGATCAACAGCAGTCTCAAATTCCTTTGGAGTGTAAAAACCTGCAATCTGGTATTCATAAAAATCCTGTCCATACATACCACCTCTTTTGGTATATGCAAGGATAGCTCCTCCGCCGCCTCTCGAGCCAAAAACAGCGGTGCTGGCACCCCTGAATACTTCTATACGGTAAACATCCCTGGGATTGGTATTTAGAAACGAGCTTCTTCCCACCTCCGTTCCGTCCATGAAAAATATGGGCTCGGGCGGGGGACCGGACAACCTGCCGGCATCCCTGAAAACAAGACGGCCCTGGCGAACAGAAAGTCCTGTCACCCTTGAAACGAGCAAATCCATCATCCCCCGGTATTCACTGGCCCTGTCTTCACCAACGTATATAGTCTGATCGGGAGTGCCGTATGTGGGAGCAGCTTCTTCGTATGGGCGGCCAACCCGGTAAGGATCCTCGTCCCGGCGCACAAGTTTCAGGCTCCATGAGGGGCCGGGTCTTGTAATGTCAATTTCCCTTGAATAAAGATTTTTATGGTACTCCAGGGTTTCATCCTCTGGAATATCAATATTGAGCCTGGGATTCATGCGCCCTTCAAGCTCGGGGGTTGTTATCTCAACAGTTATAAAATCGGGGTAGACAAGATCCTCAAAATAGAACCTGCCTTCATCATTTGTTGTAGCCGTGTATTTGTCACCTTTACCGTCAAGCACCCTGAGGCGGACAGTTTGGTCAGTTACAGGCTCGTCATTGACAGGGTTAATCACTTCTCCGGAGATAGTTATACCGTACTTGTCTTCATAGGCAATTTCAGGGGCTACGCCTGAGACGGCCGTATCAACAGAAAACCTTTCCAAATCTTTGGTCATTAATAATGCATCAAGTGCTTCATATGCAAATTCACCGTTCCGGTCAAAAAAGGATGCAGGATTATCCAAAAATCCAGAAAATTCTGAACTTAAAAGAAAATAAGAAAGTGCATTTTCATGTCTGCCCTTTTTATCACCTGTTATACCGGTAACTGTAACCGAAAAATTTCCGCTTGAAACTTCTCCCTTAGAGTCCTTTAAAAAAAGATCAACCTGACCGACATCTGAAGAGGGGGTTTTAAAATCGATCTCAGCATCAAGGCGTTTTTCTTTTAAATTGTCAATAAAAACAAGCCTGTCGGCGAGCTTATCCTCCCCTGAAAGAACGGCAAACTGAGCAACACCGGCGGGAAAATCGCTCTTGTCAATTGTAGCGCTATATTTACCGTCTGCAAAATCAAGCCGGTCAAGATAGATAAGCTCCCCTCTTACATGACCTACTATATAGCAATCATCACCTAATTCACCGCTTTTGGTAACTTCTATTTCCATTTCTTCATTGCCCGGTTGTGTGACATTCAATACAACACCACTTTGTTTTACTTCGGGCAATTCGCCACTTTTCGGGAAAAGCCTTCCCTCAATGCTGATTGAGGCTGTATATTCTTCCCCATATTCGGGTGTAATTTCAAAAACACCCAACCCCGGAGAGATTGTGTATATTTCGGCTATTTTATTCCCGCTGTCATCCTCAATCTCGCCATCTTCAAATTCTATCCCCTTGCCAAGCTCATTTGTAACCCTGAAGGCAACCCGGGTGGGCACCCCAGATACCAGTGAGCCTGACTCCGGATAGAAAGAAACCTCATAATTATCAGCTTTCCTTTCCAGCCTGCGGTTATACCTTCGGTTATATAACAGCTCGTTTAAAGCAATCTTGTTTTTATAATCAGGATTGCTGATATAGATATTTTCATAAAAGAAAAACTCATGCCCCTGATTTCTCATCGGCTTTGTATAGGCCCTTACCTTGTAATTTCCTTCGGCCAGGGTGTCTTCGAGCTCAAAATCACCGCGGGAAGTACCGTCCTTTGCCTTCATAAATCTTTGTTTGACAAGATTTCCGCGGCTGTTTATAAGCTCGACATACATGTTTAAGCTGTCTGTTACAAGCTCATGGGTTTTGCCATCCAAAAGATATGCCTTGAACCACATCTTTTCACCTGCAATGTAATGATCCTTGTCAAGATGCAGGTATAACTTCTGGGAAGGCTTCTCTGCAGAAAAATACCTGAAGTTTTCTGCAACATTCTGTATATCAACTTGTCCCTTTGCAGATGACAAGGAGAACAAGATGACTGACAATATCAATAAAATCTTCATAGTCCACCCCAAATAATTAAACTTTTACATATATTAATAAAACTAAAAATACTAAATTTTGTTTTATTTAATTTAAAAAAATTAATTTTGCAACTTTTTTTGTGCTCTAATGTGCTCTAACATAATAACGATATCTGAAGCAGTGTGATTATTTGTTTTTCATTTGCCAAAACCAAAATCTCACTTATGTATGCAACCTTTTTCAAAAATTTTGCATCTTATAAACAGAGGGAGTTAACTTGCAGTATTTTCGGAGGCGATAAAAAGTTCTTTTAAATAAAATTTGGGGTACAGTTTGTTCGTTTTTAAAATATAATTTATTATTTTAGCTAATAAATTTTACAAGTTTTGGCGGATAAACTGGAAAGCATAATAGAGGGCTGCAAGAGGGGTGACAAGAAGTCCCAGGAGCGGCTATACAGGCGTCTGTCCGGTCAGCTTTTTGCTATATGCTTAAGGTATGCTGACAATTATGAAGAAGCCCGGGATTATCTCCAGGAGGGATTCATAAATGTCTTTAACAGCATTAAGCAATATGAGGGCAAAGGCTCTTTTGAAGGATGGATGAAAAAGATTATAATAAACACTGTACTCCAGGGTATAAGGAAGAAAAGGTTCATGATACCACTTGTCCATGATTATCAGGACAATTATGAGTTCCATCTTCCTCATATGCCAACCGATTTGTCGGAATCAGACCTGCTCGGGATGATACAGGAGCTGCCCCGTAACTACAGAATAGTGTTCAACCTTTATGCAATTGAAGGTTACAAGCACAACGAAATTTCACAAATGTTGAACATAACTGAAAATACAAGTAAGTCACATTTATTTAGAGCAAGAACTAAATTACAGGAAAAAGTAAACCATCATTATTCAAAAGTAAAGAGAGTATACAAAAGCAGTGTCTTTTAGTAACCAACATATTGACGATTTTTTCAGGAACGGTCTGCAAGATTTTCAGCAGTCACCGCCGAATGAAGTGTGGAGTGCTATTGTTCATGCCCTGAAGGTTCAAAAGAGGAAGAAACGCACTATGATCTTTCTCAGAAGTGCTGCATCAATGGCTGTATTGATAGCAATTGGTGGTGGCATATTTATGGGCTTGCGCTTCCTTTCACCTGAATCCGGCGGTTATGGTTCTCTTACAACCATACCATCGGAATATGCGGAAGAATTTACCGACTATACCCTAACGCAGTATTCTGATGAAAATATTGCCTTTCATTACTTTGAAGAAGAGGATGCGACCGTATACGGAGAAGTCCCGCCAGCTGAGGATAAGAAAAAAGATGAAGGCAAGCCGGAGGAGAGGGGAAGTTTTGATCATGAAAAAATCGCCAGAAAGCAGGCTTACCTCTACAGTGATTACAGCAGGGATGATATAGAGCTGATACGTACCGAAAGGTTTAGCCCGGAAACAAATTTCATACCCGCTGAAAAAAGGGAAGAAGATAAAAAAATCTCATCGGGAACTAATACATCAGAAAGATTAACACTGGGCTTTCATATAACCTCATCTTATTCCTACAGGAGCCTTAGAGGCGGGTTAAGCGGAACTCCTCCGGGCCATTACTTTAACGGATTTGAAACCGGGGTGGGTTCTGTTTCGCCCGGTTTAACTGTATCTTATATGATTACCCCCAGTGTGGAAATTCATGTCGGGGCGCAGATCTCACAAATGGGGCAGTCTATTAACTACTCGAACAAGGATAAAATTATTTCAACCCGGGACCAGAAATCCAACACTCTCACAATACAAAGCTCAACTGGTGCAATAACAAAAATAAACCCGACAGTTTTCTTCATCGGAAACTCAAGTTTAACCGGTAAGTCGTCGGCTGAATCCAGAAATACGTTCCAAAAAGTTTCAGCCTCTAATTTTCACCCGATCAGCGGAAATATAGAACAAAAATTCACATATTTCCAGATTCCCGTAACCGCCCGCGTTTACTTGCTGGATAACAATTCCAGCAGGCTGTTCCTGTCGGGAGGCATGACCGCAAACCTGCTTTTAGGCAACAACGTGGTCCTCCAGCGGGTTAATGAACGGATCCCTATCGGCAAAACCGATAACATAACTGATCTGAGCTTTGGGGCAAGGATAAGCGGCGGAATTGAGCAATCCATAAGCAATGGCTTTTATATTTCACTGGAGCCGGTATTCAACTATTTTGTCACCCCGATAAACCCCGAGCATAATTTATCCACTTACCCTTACTCCTTTGGACTTTCCACAATGGTTCGCTACAGGTTTTAAACAAAGTCATCTAATAGAGTGTTTTTTCATTGAGTTGATGCCTGATTTGAGCCTCAGCGGGTCAAGGTTTTTATGGCAGCTTATGGAAGTGAATTGGAAAAAAAATGGTTAATTTTGTTTGATGATCCGGAATTGTCTGCCAATAATATTGTTCCGGGTTTTTTCACTTGTACTTGTCCTGTAAAACTGATCCAGGCATTTTATTGTTTTATTGTATAAATAATTGATGTTATGCGTATTATATATTATATGGAGCGCGCCTCATTTTTCATGCTTTTTATCTTATTGCTTGCCGGCTTTGTTTTTCTTTTTACATTTTTTAAACCTGACGAAGAAACCACATTCAGGGAGCAATATATGAACAACTATTCCATATTTGCACTTGAGATCCCCGAAGAGGTGAAATTTGCCGGCGAACGTCTGCCACTTGAATATTTTGACGTACATGAAAGCTTCGACAGAGAGTTGATGGTAAATACTTACTGGCATTCACAAACCTTGTTGTTTATAAAACGTGCCAACAGGTATTTCCCCGTTATAGAACCCATTCTTGAAGAGCACGGCATACCTGAGGATTTTAAATATCTGGCATTGGCCGAAAGCGGGCTTACCAATGCGGTTTCACCAGCCAGGGCTATAGGGTACTGGCAATTTTTGAGGGATACCGCCAGGGAATATGGGCTTGAAGTTACCGATCAGGTTGACGAACGTTACCATCTGGAAAAATCTACGGTTGCCGCATGCAAGTTTCTTAAAGAGTCATACGAGAAATACGGAAGCTGGACAATGGCAGCTGCAAGCTATAATGTCGGACGCCGCGGTATAGATAGCCAGATTGAGATACAGGAGGAAAAAGAATACTATGACCTTTTGCTTAATGAAGAAACTGCCAGGTACATATTCCGCATAGCAGCAATTAAAACTATAATGGAAAATCCCGAAAATTACGGTTTCAGATATCGTAAAACGGACCTTTACCAGCCGCTTGAAAATTACTACAAAGCAGAAATTGATACAACAATTGACTGTTTTGCAGAATTTGCCAAAGAGCACGGCACAAACTACAAAATACTCAAATATCTTAACCCCTGGTTGCGCAAGCCTCATTTGAACGTGCGCGGAGACAGCACATACACAATTAAAATTCCGGAAGAGGGGTTTCGGCTGAGGAAAAGTAATAAAGACGAACTATAATAATGAAGCATGACAATTTCATTGAAGTTCTCGGTGCCAGGGTACACAACCTGAAAAATATCGATATTTCAATCCCGCGACACAGGCTGGTTGTGATAACCGGCTTAAGCGGCAGCGGGAAATCTTCACTGGCATTTGACACTATACATGCTGAAGGTCAAAGGCGTTACATGGAAACAATGTCTGCTTATGCCCGCAATTTTATAGGCAGCATGGAGCGTCCCGATGTTGACCGGATAACCGGGTTAAGCCCGGTCATATCGATAGAGCAAAAAACGGCCAATCGCAATCCCCGCTCAACGGTTGGCACCATTACAGAAATTTATGATTTCCTTCGTCTTCTTTATGCCCGGGCAGCCGAGGCTTTCTCTTCAGCAACAGGGGAAAAAATGGTACGTTATACCCACCGCCAAATTGTGAATTTAATACTAAAAGAGTTTAATAACAGAAAAACATGCATTTTGGCGCCTGTGGTTAAGGGAAGAAAAGGTCACTACAGGGAATTGTTCGTTCAAATACGCAAAAAAGGGTTTCTGCATGCACGAATAAACGGAGAGATCAGGGAGATAACACCGGCGATGTATGTAGACCGGTACAAAACACATAATATTGAAATTGTTGTCGATAAGCTGAAAGTCTCAGAAAAAGATAAAAAAAGACTTGACAGCTCCATTCAAACAGCCATGCAGCACGGTAAGGGAACCATCCTTTTACTTAACATGGAAACAGGTGAAACAGGATATTACAGCAAACACCTTATGTGTCCTACTACCGGAATATCCTACAACGAGCCCGCCCCACACAGCTTTTCATTCAATTCACCCCACGGCGCCTGCCCGACTTGCAACGGACTCGGAACCGTGAATGAGATTGACACGGAAAAAGTAATTCCGGATCCCCGAATTTCAATACGAAAAGGGGGAATCAAACCCCTCGGGCCTTATAAAAATTCACTGACCTTCTGGCAAATTGAGGCAATAGCCTCCAAATACGGATTCAGCCTCAGCCAGCCTATTGAAGAAATACCCAAAGAGGCAATCAATACAATTCTTTACGGCTCGGAAGAAACATTTAAATTGCAACACACACCCCTTGGTTCATCCTCAAACTATTTCCTGAGCTTTGACGGTGTTCTCAACAATATTCAGGATAAAGAATCCGGCTTAACAGAAAAAACCAAGAAACAGGCAGATGAATTTATAAAAAAAGCTGTTTGCAAAAGCTGCAACGGAACCAGGCTCAAAAAAGAGGCGCTGCACTTTTTGATCGGCAACAAAAATATTGCTCAGGTAGCTGAAATGGATATAGTTCAACTGGAAAAATGGTTCACAAGGCTGGAAGAAAAACTGTCAACAAGACAAAAAAAAATCGGAAGTGAAATAATAAAAGAGATATTAACCAGAATCAGCTTCCTTAGGGAAGTAGGACTGTATTACCTTTCCCTGAGCAGGCCTGCCAACAGCCTTTCGGGCGGCGAAAGTCAGCGGATCAGACTCGCCACCCAAATAGGCTCACAACTGGTGAATGTTCTCTACATTTTGGATGAGCCTACAATAGGGCTACATCAGCGTGATAACCTGCAGCTTATAAATTCTTTAAAAAAGCTTCGCGACAAGGGGAATTCAATAATAGTTGCAGAACACGACAGGGAAATGATACTTTCAGCCGACAATGTAATTGACATGGGACCCAGGGCCGGACTGAGCGGAGGAGAAGTAGTTGCAACAGGAAAACCTTCCCATATCATCAATGCCAACACATTAACATCCCATTACCTTTCCGGCAGAAGAGAAATAAATCTCCCTCAAAAGCGAAGAAAGGGTAATGGAAATTATATTACAATAAAAGGGGCACAAGGTAATAACCTTAAAAATTTAAACGTGGGATTCCCCCTGGGTAAATTCATTTGCGTAACCGGCGTATCAGGAAGCGGAAAGTCAAGTCTGGTAAACGAGACACTTCATCCCGTTCTGAGCAGCCAACTTTACCGGTCAATTAAAAAACCACTTCCCTTCAGTTCAATTGAAGGTATTGAGCACATTGACAAAGTAGTTGAGGTAAACCAGCAGCCCCTTGGACGTACACCAAGATCTAATCCTGCCACATACACTCGTGTTTTCTCGGAAATACGCAAACTTTTCGGGCAAACAACAGAATCAAAAATACGCGGATACAAAGCAGGCAGATTCTCTTTCAATGTAAAAGGAGGCAGATGTGAAGAGTGTAAAGGGGCCGGTGTACAAACCATAGAAATGAATTTTCTGCCGGATGTTTACGTTATTTGTAAAAGCTGCAACGGTAAGCGATACAACCGTGAAACCCTGGAAGTTGAATACAAGGGGAAATCAATAAGTGATGTCCTTGAGATGACAATAAACCAGGCTGCCGATTTTTTTGATAAAATACCTGCATTAAAACAAAAACTCAAAATACTTCAAAAGGTCGGACTCGGATATATCAGACTTGGTCAGCCTTCGACAACTCTCTCAGGCGGTGAATCGCAAAGAGTGAAACTTTCTGCCGAACTGGCAAGGCGTGATACGAAAAAAACGCTTTATATTCTAGACGAGCCTACTACCGGCCTCCATTTTGAGGATATAAGAATGCTCCTTGAGGTACTTAATCATCTGGTCGAGAAAGGCAATACCATTATTGTAATTGAACACAATATTGATGTTATAAAAATGGCAGATCACATTATTGACCTTGGAATGGAGGGTGGCGAAAAAGGCGGTGAACTGATAGCAGAGGGAACACCAGAAGAAATATCCATGGTGAATAACAGCTATACTGGAAAATTTCTGGAAGAGGTTTTAAATTCGCAGAGAATTTCTAATTTAGAGGAAAAATAGACAACAAAATTAAACGAAATATTATGAGTTCATCAGAAGACAAGATCAAAAATGCTTTTGTTGAAAAGGACTGGAATGAAATAAAGACATTCGACTCGTGGACAATATTCAAGGTTATGTCAGAATTTGTGGAAGCATTTGAAAAGCTTAGCCGGATAGGACCATGTGTTTCCATTTTTGGGTCGGCAAGAACACCCCCGGATAACAAATACTATAAGCTGGCCAGGGAAATCGCTACCAAGCTGACCAAAAACGGGTACGGCATTATTACCGGAGGAGGCCCCGGAATAATGGAGGCTGCCAATATCGGAGCAAAAGAAGGCAAGGGAAGATCGGTAGGCTTAAATATTGACCTGCCAAAAGAACAGGGACCGAATGATTACATTGACGCAGATAAGCTGATAAATTTCAACCACTTTTTCGTAAGGAAAGTGATGTTCGTTAAGTATGCACAGGGTTTTATTGTACTTCCCGGTGGTTTCGGAACATTTGACGAGCTCTTCGAGGCCATTACGCTGATACAAACAGAAAAAATCGGAAAATTCCCTATTATTCTCGTTGGGAGCGATTTCTGGGAAGGACTTATAGAGTGGATAAAAAAAGTTATGCTTGAAAAAGAAAACAATATCTGCGAAAAGGATATGGAGCTTTTCTCTCTTGCAGACACCGCTGATGAAGTAGTTGCTCAAATTAACACTTTTTATTCAAAATACATGCTTAGTCCGAACTTTTAATATTTTTTTTTATCTTGCCTTATAAATAATACAGGTGTTTTCAGGAATCAATAATTAACTTCATGGTAACCCTTATAATTCTTTTAAACCTGGCAGGAACTGTTCTGATGATGAACACTTTTACCGGTGAGGGGATATCAATGCAAATTAAAGCACCTGAGAAAACTGAGGGGGGAAGCTCAGCAGAAATTGAAATTGAGTTCAGTAAAGGGAACGTGGACGGTTTTGCCAGGTTTCACCAGGAATTGCCCAACGGCATTAAGGCAACTCCAGTTTACCCGCTGGATGCAAGTTTTACTTTTCAGGACAACACAATATCGGTTATTTGGTTGCAACTGCCGCCTGAAGAAACCTTTTCCCTGAGATATGAGCTGCACTTTGACGATCGCCTTAAAGGTGATCTGAAACTGGACGGCACGATCAGTTTTATCCATGAGAATCAAAGAAAATCGGTTCATGCAGAGGAAACCACTCTTACTCTGACTCCTGCACCCGGGGTGGATGAAAGCCAACTGGTTGACCTTGAAGAAGCTGACCGCCTTTTGCCTGATTCAAAACCCGAACCGGAAAGAGTAACAGCTGATAAACCTCAACCTCCCGATACCCCGGACAAACCCCAACCTACCGACACCCCTGATAAGGCTCAACCTACCGCCCCCCCGCAAATATCTCCTGAAGATGAACGCCTGCTTAACCCTCTCGAAAAGGAAGAAGGTGTATACTACAGGGTTCAGATTTCTGCAGGAAGGCAAACAATAAATTTCAGAGAATATTTTAAGCGGCGAAATATTGACAGAGAAGTGAAAACCGAAATAGATGAAGGATGGATCAAATATACCATAGGTTCATATTATATCTACAGGGATGCCCGGGATTCAAGGAACAGCCTCTGGAGTAGAACACCCATAAATGATGCATTTGTAACCGCTTATAACAATGGTAACCGTATTACAGTCCAGGAGGCTTTAATGATAACCAACCAGAAATGGTACAAATAGTACCGGCTATAACCAATTTCATTTTTTTACGTACACAAGGTTAATACCAAATACAGCAAAGCTTCTACCTGACCGGAAAAAATGAGGTACAATTATTGTCTTATTGCTTGTGTGTTCCTGGTTATCCTTTCATCCTTCAGCGCATATTCACAGGATGACAGTGACCTGGATGACCTTTTGCGCGAGGAGGTGGAAGTTGAAAACCCGGTATACATGCCGATAGTATCTTTCGGTATTGGAACGCTCAATTTTTTCGGGGATGTCAATGATTTTCACAGATCCATACACGCCCTGCATCCCGGATACAAGCTAAATGTCTCCACCTTTCTTGACGACAGACTTTATTACAGGCTGAATTTTTACATAATGTTAGGAGAACTTTCAGCAAACGAACGTTCTCTTTCAGACCCGCAACGGAACCTCAATTTCAGGTCTGAAATCATAAATTTCGGAATAAATCTTGAATACGCTTTTAAACACTTTCTTACCGGAAACAAGATAAAACCATTTGTTTCTGCCGGTATAGAAACATTCAGGTTTGACCCCAAGGCAGATCTTTACAATTCACAGGGCATAAGATATAATTACTGGAGCGACGGAACCATACGCAACATTCCCGAAGATTCTCCCAATGCAAACGAAAGCGTAGTAATCCAAAGAAATCACGTTTATGAAACCGACCTGCGCCGGGAAGATCTGTACGGCATGGGTGACTACCCCCAGCTTTCTTTCTCTATACCTGTAGGTGCAGGTATTGACTTCAGCATATCTGAGAGGGTAAAAATGCGTCTTGGAAGCTCAATGCATTTTACCTTTACTGATATGCTGGACAATGTCACATCAGGAACGCCTGGAAGAGATGTGAAAAATAGAAATGACCGGTTCCTTTACTCATACCTTTCGCTTCATCTGGATCTTTTCTCAGAACCTGATACTGAAATTGTTGAAAGAATGTATGCAGATATGGAATTTGACCCCATACTGGTAGCGGATTCAGACGGCGACGGAGTATTTGATTTATACGACGAGTGTCCGGGAACACCCGCGGGTGTTGAAGTTGATGAAAGAGGGTGTCCTCTTGATACGGATGGCGACGGAGTTCCCGATTATCTTGACAAGGAACCTAATACTCCTCAGGGTGCTATGGTTGATGAACACGGAAGGGAAATAACCCCGGAAAAGATGGCGGATATTCTTGCCGAAAGGGAAAATGCTACACCAAGAGAGGAAGTCCATCTTGTTACCTTGCTCACCTCATACAGGCTGCCGGCATTTGGAGGGGGAAAAACCGCAGAATTGCCCGAAAAATTCAGGTTCGTTGACCTCAACGGCGACGGGCAGATAACATTTGAAGAATTAACCCTGGCAATTGAAGATTTTTTCAATTATCAGACAAACCTGACTGTTGAAGATATATATGAGCTGATCGACTTCTTCTTCTCACAATAAGCCACCTTACAGTTTTGACATTCTGCTGATCTGGCGTTTCATATCCCGCTCCTTGATATCTTCACGCTTATCGTATTCCTTCTTGCCTCGGGCGAGCGCAATTTCAACTTTGGCAAGTCCTCTTTCATTTATAAACAAACGGGTGGCAACAATTGTATTTCCTTTCTCTTCCGACTTTTTTTTAAGCTTTTTAAGTTCCGGCCGGGTCAGCAAAAGCTTTCTGTTACGCTTGGGATCATGATTGTTATAACTGCCGAAAGAATATTCAGCAACATGCATTCCTTTAAGATACAGCTCATCACCGTAAAAATAACAGTAACTGTCAACCAGACTTGCCTTGCCAAGACGGATAGACTTTATTTCTGTTCCCGTAAGCTGAATACCTGCAATATATTTTTCAAGAAACTGAAAATTAAAGGAAGCTTTTTTGTTCTTTATATTTATACTGTTTTTTTTCATAATTTCAATCAGCCGGAGGGAAATTTCAGCACTAATCCTTCAGCAGCTCATTAAGTTTTTCACGCAAATCGTCTTGACTGATACCCTTTTCAACTATAACACCATCAGGATCGATTAATATACCATGAGGTATTGATCTAACGCCGTATATCTGAGCCGCCTCATTATCCCAGGCATTCAGGTCTGATAAATGATACCAGTCAAGATCGTCCTCTTCTATATAATCAACCCAGGCCTCATGGGAGCGGTCAAGAGATACACTCACTATATCAAATCCGTACTCTTTGAAATCATTGTAAAGCTCCACTTTTTGGGGGTTTATGCTGCGACATGGACCGCACCACGAAGCAGTAAAGTCAAGAAGAAGATAACCATCACCCACAAAAGAGGAGAATGACCTTGAATTCCCTTCAGGGTCATCCATGGTAAAATCGACAAACTGTTCACCTACATCAACTCTTTTTAAATTGGCAAGCTCCTCCTCCATGGCCTTAACAAAGGGTGATTCCCCGACTGCCCCATCAAGAGAGACCAGCATCTTTTCTTTCTCGTTTATATCAAGTGAATTCCACAACTGCGAATACAAAATAAAAGGAGAGACGAATGAGCCGGGATTATCATTTACAAAATCTTTCTGAAACCGTGTCATTTCTTCCATCAGAGGCTCATATTTCTCTGCCAGCAAATTCTCGGCCCTCTCTCCGTCTCCTTCTTCACTTAGTGAGCGGTACTCGGTGGCAAGTTCAGTTGCCCTTTTTTCAAAACCTGACATTTTTTCCCTGTAATCAACAAACAGGTCGTGCGCCGATGAGCCTGATACACTTCCCTGGTTAAAATTATCTGCGGTTGCATTAACAGTGATATCTGTATTTTCAAGGAAAAACTGGAGGTAACCGTCAACGTTATCTGCAGTTAGTGCATAAAGTCCCGGAAAATCAACGCTTCCTGTAAATTCAAAAGCCCCCCCGTTTATATCTGTAGAGTCAATATAAGCCAATTCCCCAATCTGAGCCTTTACAAGATAGACTTTGCCCTGGTCAATACCTTCAAAATTACCGGTAATATTATAATTCTCAGATTTGCAGGAGATGAGAGCAAAAATAATAACCCAGGCAGAAAGAAATAATTTTTTCATTTTTTGTAAGTTTTTAAATTTATAAATGCAAATATCTAACAATTTATATTATTGACAAAACTCTGTTATCAAATTTTGCATTTGCTCAAATCTAAGTCCGAAGCAATATTATATTAATCCGGCAAGTCTTTCATCCAGCTCCTCGGTTGAGTCAAAGCCATTGGATACGATGGTGCCGTCCGGCGCAATAAGCACACGATGGGGAATCGACCTTACAACATAGAGCTCCACCGCCTCACTCTCCCACTGCTTTAAATCAGACATATGATCCCAGTTTAGCCCTTCCTCTTCGATAAAACTTATCCACTCCTGGCGGTCATGATCAAGTGAAACACTTACAATATCAAGACCTCTGTCACCATACTTTTCATGAATTTCAATCAACTCGGGGATCTTCCGCCGGCAGGTTTCGCTCCATGAAGCTGTAAAATCAACCAGCAGGTAGCCTTCTCCCACAAAAGAGGAAAGTGATACTGTATCCCCCTGTGGAGAAGCCATTTCGAAATCACGATAAGGTTCTCCGGGAGCAAGGGCTTTTAAATTTTCTATCTCTTGCTCAACATCTGACAGATAAGGTGAATCGGCAACAGAATTGTCAAAGGAATCAAGGAGTTCTTCCAGCTTCTCAGATTCAAGGGCATACATAAGCTGGTGATAGAGAACAAAGGCGGCTACATGCGAAGAAGTATTGCTTTCCACATAATCTATCAGAAATTCCTGCCTTTTTTCCAGCAAAGGTTCATATTGTTCCTTTCGCAGCTTTTCAGCCTGCTCGTCATGCCCCCATCTTTTTAAATACTCCATATCGTTTTCCACATCGTTGATATCAAGATCAATATGGATCAACCTCATTTTGAAATCGTCATACTCATCGTGGACAGAGGAGCCCTCAACATTTGCCTCCCTGATATTCCTTCTTGATGATTCAACCTCAATTTCAGAATTCTCAAGAAAAACCTCAATGGTTGACCTGAATCCTTCTACACCAATATGGTAAAATTGGGGCACATCCACCGAACCGTTAAACGAAAACCTCCCCCCCTGCATCCTTGTTGAATCCACAGGTCTTCGCTCTCCTTCCTCATACCTTAGAAGATACACCATCTCATCATCCAGGCCGTCTATCTCTCCGTTGATAGTAAATTCCCGCTGACGTTCACATGATAAAACAACAAGTACACCGATTATAAAAAGAAAAAAACGTATCATCAGTTCCAATAAAATTTATTTGGTTATTACTCTGTTAATTTGCTATTTTCTTCCTGAGAGTTTTTGAACATATCCAACAAACACCTGGCAGCTTCAAAACTTGAGATCTCCCCGGCAGTTACCTGCTTTTCGTAATACTCAAGACTTGCAGCCACCTGAGAATTATTGTAGAAACGTTCTCTTAGGTTTTCATTTATAGTCTCATACATCCAGTAACGGGATTGCTCTCTCCTTCTCCTGTTGAAAAATCCGTTGCCGGCTGTATATTCAAGGTAGCTGTTTATTTCTTTCCATATCTCGGGCAAACCGGAGTTGTCAAATGATGAGCAGGTAAGAACCCGGGGTACCCATCCCGATGCAGGAGGAGGAAAAAGATGCAGGGCATTTTCATATTGCTGCCTGGCAAGATCTGCTTTATTAATATTTTCACCATCGGCCTTTGTTATGGCTATCATATCGGCCATCTCAACAACACCCCTTTTAATTCCCTGCAATTCATCACCTGCTCCGGCAAGCATCAAAAGAAGAAAAAAATCGACCATTGAATGTACCGCAGTTTCAGATTGGCCCACACCTACAGTTTCAACAAATATTGTATCAAATCCTGCCGCTTCACACAATATAATGCTTTCACGGGTCTTACGGGCAACACCGCCAAGTGACCGGCCTGAAGGCGAAGGACGTATAAAAGCATTGGGATCGGAGGATAATTGCTCCATCCGGGTTTTATCACCAAGAATACTTCCTTTCGATCTTTCACTGGTAGGATCAATTGCCAAAACGGCAATCTTTCTGCCGCGAGCAGTAAGTATTTTACCGAAAGATTCAACAAAAGAGCTTTTGCCTACACCGGGTACACCGGTTATACCTATCCTCACAGAAGAAGATGAATGAGGCAGGCATTTTTTTATTACCTCCTGGCCGGTCTGCCTGTGTTCGGAAAGTGAACTTTCAACCAGTGTAATGGCACGGCTAAGCATATTCCTGTCACCCGACAATATCGCCTCTACATACTCCCCGGCTGTATATTTTTGCTTCTTCTTATTTAACCTCATATTCCTGATTGTCTTACCGGTTGGCTCAGAGGCTCTCTCACAACCGGCCTTAACAGAAAGCGCACTTTTATATGGTTTTTTTCCCTCCATTGGAACAATCATAATTGCAGTCTATTCTGCGAAATTATGACAATACTCTCTATTTTTCAGGTAAAAAACCAATCTTTTTGAAAAATATTTTAATTAATACGTTAATTGCAGAATAAAATTATCTATTCCCTTCGGGTGCTTAAACTCTTTTTGACTGGGCAAATTCAAGTTTTCCGACATTGAACATTGCTTGTAAAAAGGATCTGCAGTTGCAGGGAGTTTTTATATATTTACAACTTTATAAATATCAAAACAGATAAGTTTTTCATAAAAAATATGGATATAAAAAACCTAATCAGATCATATTCTGAAAAATATTTCAATGAAGTGATTTACCTCAGGCGCCACATTCATAAAAACCCCGAGCTTTCCTTCATGGAATTTGAAACTTCAGATTTTGTTGCATCCATATTGAAAAATTACAACATACCATTCAAAAAAATCGCGGGTACGGGAATAATCGGTGAAATAAAAGGACGGGGTAAAGGAAAAACAGTGGCTTTAAGAGCTGAACTTGATGCCCTCCCTGTAAATGAGGAAACCGGACTGAGCTTCAGCTCATCTAAACCGGGCATAATGCATGCCTGCGGTCACGATGTACATACCGCTTGCCTGCTGGGTGCTGCAATAATACTGAAAAATATTGAAAATAAACTTAAAGGCAGGGTGTTGTTGCTCTTTCAGCCGGGAGAAGAAAAGTTGCCAGGTGGAGCAAAAAAAATGCTTGAAGCCGGGGTATTTGCAGAGGATCATCCTTCCCTTATAATCGCCCAGCATGTTTTGCCCGAACTGCCGGCCGACACTGCCGGCTTCAAGAAAGGAGCTTATATGGCCTCCGGCGACGAGATTTTTTTAACCATAAAAGGTGAAGGTGGTCACGGTGCATTGCCGGATAAAACAGTTAATACAGTTTTAATTGCCTCAAAAATAATTGTTGAGCTTGAAAAAATCCCCCTCCACCTGTCGCCTGGAGTACCCACCGTTCTTTCCTTTGGAAAAGTTAAAGCCGAAGGGGCAACCAACGTAATCCCAAACAGGGTTGATATTGAAGGTACGTTCAGAACAATGGATGAAAAATGGCGAAATAAGGCACACAAAAAAATTGAAACAATTGCCGGAGATATTGCAAAAAAAATGGGAGGAGAATGCATTGTGGAAATAAACAAAGGATACCCGGTGCTGGTGAACGATCCGGCTTACACAGAAGCCGGGATAAAAATGTTAAAAGACTACCTTGGAGAGGCCCAGGTGAAAACACTCGAAAAACGTATGACCACTGAAGACTTTGCCTATTTCTCCCTGCAGTACCCTGTTATCTTCTACAGAACAGGTACGGGAATGCCTGACAAAAAACTCCACTCCCCATTTTTCGACATAAACGAGCAAATCATTAAACCGGCAACAGGAGCAATGGCATGGCTGGCTTTTAACTTTTGCTCTTGTGGTCAGCAATATTTTAAAGAGTAGCCAAAAACTGTAAAAACTGTTTTAAATCAGTTTTTAATTACTCTTTTTTTTCTATTTTTGCTTCTAGCTTCTAAATTAGAACTGATAATTATCCGGTTAAGTCAATATCTGAAGCCGGATTGAGATTAAATTTTTTAACTTAAAACTTGACTTGATATGGCTCATGTAATTAATGAAGACTGCACCGCCTGCGGAAGTTGCATAGAAGAATGTCCCGTAGACGCAATATCCGAGGGTGACATTTATAAAATCGACCCCGAACTTTGCACCGACTGCGGTGCTTGCGTTGATGTATGCCCGGTAGAGGCGATTTATGCGGAATAATTCCAGGCGGCTTTACTAAAAAAAGAGGGCGGTTTATTATTCCGCCCTCTTTTATTGATCTTCACAGCCGGCAAATTTGCATTTCCTTCACATAAAAATATTACTATACGGTAGTTGAAGGCATATCTAAGAAAGGTTTACAATATTACCCTCTTCATCAACATCAATCAATTCGGCTGCTGGAGTTGACGGCAAGCCCGGCATACGTAATATATCGCCTGTAATTGGAATAATGAACCCGGCTCCGCTAGCAATCTCTATTTCCCTTACCGTAACTACAAAATCTTTGGGCCGGCCCAAAAGCTTGGGATTGTCAGAGAGTGATTTCTGAGTTTTGGCAATACATACCGGAAGATTTTCCAAACCAAGGTCAACAACCTGTTTTAAATCCTTCCGTGCTTTGGGGGTAAAATCTACTGCATTGGCACCATAGATTTTTTTGGCAACAGTTTCAACCTTAGTCTTCACATCCCATTCCCACTCATATAAGGGAGTATATTTCTGCTTGCACCCGGCTGTAAGCATCGATACAGCCTCTGCAAGCTCGACAGCTCCTTCACCGCCGCTGCCCCAGACATCGGCAACCACAACATCAATCTCTTTTTCCCTGCATCTTTGCTTTACAAATTCTATCTCTTCAGTGGTATCGTATACAAATTTATTAATGGAAACTACGGCAGGTATATTGAATCTGCTTATATTTTCCAAATGCTTTTCAAGATTTGAAATTCCCTGCTCCAGGGCTTTAACGTTGGGTTCGTTAAGTTCCTTTACACTCACCCCCCCGTGATACTTTAATGCCCTTATGGTGGCGACCAAAACAACCGCTTTTGGAGAAAGACCAGAATACCCGCATTTTATATCAAAAAATTTCTCCGCTCCCAGATCAAAACCGAAACCAGCCTCCGTTACAACATAATCGGACAAAGAAAGGCCCATCCTTGTTGCAACTACCGAATTCGTTCCCTGAGCTATATTGGCAAACGGACCGCCATGGATAATGGCGGGGGTGTTTTCAATTGTCTGAACAAGATTTGGCTTTATTGCATCCTTCAGCAAAGAGGCCATTGCTCCCTGAGCTTTAATATCTTTGGCATAAACTGGTTGTTTGTCATAGGTATATCCAACAAAAATATTGCCCAGGCGTTCTTTAAGATCGTTTAAATCATCTGCCAGGCAAAGTATTGCCATTATCTCTGAGGCTGCCGTTATATTGAATCCGGCCTCCCTTGGCACACCGCCGACTGTACCTCCAAGTCCCGAAACAATATGTCGCAGCGAGCGGTCATTCATATCCATTACCCGCTTCCATGCAATGGTTCTCGGGTCAATGGAATACCTTCCGTTGGTGTGATGGATGGCATTGTCTATCATTGAAGAGAGCAAATTGTTCGCCTTTTCAATAGCCCCAAAATCACCTGTAAAATGGAGATTAATATCTTCCATTGGCAGCACCTGGGAATAACCGCCACCGGCAGCACCTCCCTTAACTCCAAAAACAGGTCCCAGTGAAGGCTCCCGCAACACAACCGTACACTTTTTCCCTATCCTGTTCAAAGCCTGGGCAAGTCCGATCGACGTTGTGGTCTTTCCTTCGCCGGCCGGTGTAGGCGACATGGCCGAAACGAGTATGAGATTGTTTTGTTCACATTTCTCCCTGTCAATATAATTCAGCGGAATTTTTGCCTTATACTTTCCGTAATGCTCAAGGTCATCGATTGAGATTTTCAGCTGTGAAGCTATATCATTGATATGATTCATTTTAGCTGAATGGGCAATTTGAATATCTGTCATCATAGCAAATCGTTTTTAAAATATTATACATTAAATCCGCAATCCGGAAAGCAACCCTATGGTCTGTACCTTGCCTCGTTGAGGATCCTTTGGTAATCATGGTCATTCATAAACTCTTCTAGAGTCACATGAGGGTTTCTTCTCATGTAGGAATCAGCGATCTGCCAGCCCAGCCAAACAATAGCTCTTCCTGGCGACTCCCTTGTAAATTCGGATGTAAACGGTCCTTCATTGACAAAACGGTTGATATCACGGCTGCTTGTAGTAAACAAAAGCTTATTCTCAATCAGATATGTCCACATCTGCTCTTCATTGTTTATACACCATTCAAGCTGACTTTCCGTAAACCCGGTAAGAAGTGTATCAGGTGTATCTGGCAGCATTTTACTTTTAAAATACATTATTCTGCCGTTGTATAACACATTACTCAGCAGGTTGTCCACACTGTCAACATACTCAAATTCAGTAATAGCCCATGCTTTCATGCAGTCTGACGGTATTTTTTCAGGGTGCATATTCAATTGCTTGTACCGCGGCAACTGCAACTGGTTGTAAAATTTATGGTCACTTCCAAGATATTTGTCAAGACCTATTGCAAGAATACTGTCGGCTGTGGCGATCGACTGGTTGAATCCGCCTATGTATGAGTAAACCTCAGGTACGGGATAGTCCGGGAAAAAAAACCTGTAGCGTCTGAAAGCTTCTGTAAGCTCAGCTTCCAGTTTCGAAAGGTCCGGAAAGACCTCTTCGGTTTCCATGTGTACCCTGTTAATATCATGATCGGTCAAAAAGTCTTTCAGATAATTTTCATAAGCCGGGGAATCCGGACCTCCGATACGGATTATCAAATGATTGTAAATATCGAAAAAATCGCCGTACTTATCACTTAAATTACCAACACTTTCTCCAACCCTGTCCAGATCGACATTATTGAAAAGATCTTTCTCCAGCCTTTTAATCTCAATCTCCAGCTCTATGCCCGAGAGATCAACCTCATCTCTTCTCTCCGGCTCTCCGCAACCAAATAAAAAAGCCAAAACCAAAAATACTCCCAAGAAATAACCTGTTCTTTGAAGAGAATATAAACGGGACTTCTCCATACTCATTTTTTTATCAGCAAAAAATAATTTTAAAATAATTTACAATTCCTGTATGCAAATATTAATTAATTTTGTGTACGAAAATCATACCTGTCCGGTTGCAACTTAATAAACCAACCATAATAACAAACTCTAACCGGATAATTGACAATAAATTGCAAATTTAGATCATAGTATGAAAAAAATCTCAATACTTTTACTTTTTTTTATCTGCACATTACACTCTTATCCACAGGGGTTAAGATTCAGCGTTATTGCCGAGCCCCAGCTTAGCTGGTTTAACTCAAACGTAAGCGGGGTAAGCGGAAAAGGCACCGTTCCCGGTATCAATGCAGGAATGAAAATGGAGCACTTTTTCAGTGATTATTATGCCTTTTCCACCGGATTAACAGTCAGTCATCTTGGAGGCAAACTTGAGTTTTCAGAAGGTGCCGAACTGAATGTTGACCATGGCACCGGCTCGGTTGACCCTGGAAGTACAGTTACATACAATCTCAGATATCTTACACTGCCAATTGGGATGGAGTTTATATCAAGGGAAATAGGCTATACGACCATTTTTGCCAACCTGGGACTGGGAGCTCATCTAAATATTGCAGCTACTGCCGACGACAGTGGTGAAAATTTTGAAAATATTGGAATTGGCGATGAAATAAGGCCTTTTTCAATGTCATACCATATCGGAGGCGGTATTTATTATTCACTGGGTGGACAAACAGCTATAATCGCCGGTTTGAGCTACCGGCATAATTTTACTGACCTGATCAGTCCGGAGAGTGATTATAACGCCTTTTCCAACGCAATTTTATTTCGCACGGGAATTCTTTTTTAATTGATTGTATCTATCTATCAACACCGATGAGCCCCCATCAGATTTTGACAGACAAAATAAGACGAACAAACATGGGGGTCATACGACCAAAAGAGACAAACTTAATTGACATTCTATAATAACTTATTGAATATTAGATTAATAAACCTAATTTGTACGAATGGCTACAGCTAACAAAATAATGGAGTTATGAAGATAGCACTTGCACAGCTGAATTATCACGTTGGAGACATTGCCGCCAACACTACCGACATTGTTTTCAATATCAAGAAAGCACAGGAGTTCAAAGTTGATCTTCTTATATTTTCCGAGTTGTCAGTTTGCGGTTACCCCCCTCATGATCTGCTTGATTATCCCGGTTTTGTAAGAAAATCAATGGAAGCGGTTGAAAACATAGCCAGGGTATGCAACGATATCGGGGTAATAGTAGGCGCACCGCTAATCAATGAAGACCCTAACGGGAAAAACCTCTTCAACTCAGCTTTTTTTCTCTATGACGGCAAAATACAAAGCGTTCATCACAAAATGCTTTTGCCCGATTATGACATCTATGATGAATACCGCTACTTCGAGCCGGGCAAAGAAGTGAGCCTGGTCGAGTTCAAAGGAAAAAAAATAGCAGTTGCAATATGTGAAGACATATGGTACGAACAACCCGAAGAAAACAATTTCGGGAGAAAATATTTTTACTCTGACTCCCCTCTTGAAAAGCTTGCTTCAATGAACCCGGACTTTGTTGTAGGCCTGACTGCCACACCTTTTGCATGGTCAAAAACAGATGCGAAAAAAAGTGTTTACATTAAAAACGGTGAGAAATATGGTGTTCCGTTTTTTGTGGTAAACCAGGTTGGGGCTAACAACGATTTGATATTTGAAGGAGCCTCAATTGTAATAAACCAAAAGGGGCAGGTTTTTGACAGGCTGGCTTTTTTTGAAGAAGATTTCCAGATATATGAGCTGGATGAAGTCAAAAATACGAAAGCCCATGGTATTAAACTAAATGTGAAAGATCCTGTTGAAATGACTTTTTATGCCCTTGTACTTGGTATAAAAGATTTCTTCAGCAAACTTGGTTTTAAAAAAGCGGTAATAGGGCTTTCCGGCGGACTGGATTCGGCCCTTACGGCAGCCCTTGCAGTAAAAGCGCTTGGACATGAAAATGTGGACGCCCTTATACTTCCCTCCACCTACACCAGTAAGAAGTCTTTGGAAGATGCAAAAGAGCTCTCAAAAAACCTCGGTATCAATTACCACACAATCGATATTGACCCGCTGCTGAAGAACTTCAAAGATTCGCTTACACCCTTGCTGGGTGAGACCCAGCCGGACCAAACCGAAGAAAACCTTCAGGCACGCATAAGGTGCACTTTACTTATGGCATTTTCCAATAAATTCGGCAGTGTACTTTTAAACACTTCAAATAAAAGCGAATTTGCAGTAGGATACTCAACGCTTTATGGAGACATGTCGGGAAGCCTTTCGGTACTGGGGGATGTTTACAAAACGGACGTATATAAACTGGCTGATTATCTGAATAAAAACGGAGAGGTGATACCAAAGGGTTCTGTAACAAGGGCCCCTTCCGCTGAGCTTAAACACAACCAGAAAGATTCCGACGATCTGCCACCTTACAGTTTGCTTGACAGTATCCTGTATCAGTACATTGAACTGGGCAGAACTGAGCAGGAAATCAAAAGTACAGGCCTGGATGCAGCAGCTGTAAGCAAAACCGTTTCACTTGTCAACAAATCAGAGTATAAGCGTTACCAGGCACCGCCTATTCTAAGGGTATCACCTAAAGCATTCGGCCATGGAAGGCGTATGCCGCTGGTAGCCAAATTCTGAAAAGCAACCCTCAAGTGTTCATTGCCGGCAGTTCTTTTCCGTGAGGGTTAATAAACGAGTGTTGCACCCGCTCCATATTACAGACAGAGGCTGGCAGTTTAAAAAAATCCTCGATTTTAATTAATTTTAAAGCTTACATTTTTTATTCGAGCTGCCATGGTTAAAGGTGATTATATATGCGAGAATTGCATAAATAACAATAAGTCAGTTTTCAACTTCCTTCCCCGGGAAGAGAAGCAGATATTATCCCAAAATCACAAATGCCTGAACTATAAAAAAGGAGATATCATATACCGCGAAGGGGAAAAGCCTGCGGGTCTTTTATGCCTTTCTGCAGGAAAGGTGAAAATATTCAAGGAGGGTATTGGGGGCAGAGAGCAAATAGTTCGTATGGCAAAACCGGTTGGGTTTATTGGATACAGGGCTCTTTTTGCTGAAGAAAATTATATGGCATCTGCACTTGCAATTGAAGATTCAAAAATATGTGTTATCAGCAAAAATATACTTTTCAGTGTTCTTAAAAGGAACAGTGATCTGTCACTGACAATAATTAAATCTTTTGCATGTGAGCTGGGCTTTTCCAACAACCGTACAGTAACGCTTACACAAAAACATATAAGGGGAAGGCTGGCAGAATCGCTAATATTCCTGAAGGATACTTACGGGCTCGAGGAAGATCAAAAAACAATAAAAGTTTACCTCTCACGCGAGGATCTTGCAAACCTCTCAAATATGACCACATCTAATGCTATCAGGACCCTCTCGAATTTTGCATCCGAAAAGGTCATTTCCCTTGACGGGAGAAAAATAAAAATCCTCAACCCTGAAAAGCTTGAGTTTATAAGCGAAATGGGGTAAGGCTCATTTATGCAGGTAAACCCGTCTGACCCTCGAGGAAACTGAAGTGAGGACTTCATAGGGAATTGTCCCGAGAGCGGAGGCCATATTTGAAATTGTATTGGATTCGCCAAAAATTATTACTTCATCACCCTCTATTGCACCTATACCTGAAACATCAATCATACACATATCCATACAAACATTACCTATTACCGGGGCATTATGACCTTTAACCAGCATCGTCCACCTTCCGTTTCCGAGCTTTCTCCTGAGACCGTCAGCATACCCAACAGGCACAACCGCAATATCGGTAAAATCATTTATTCTTCCCTTTCTTCCATATCCAACAGATTCACCTGGGCCAACTCTTTTTATCTGAGATATAACACTCTTAAATGAGCATACATTGGCAAGGCTAACATTGTTGAGTGAGGTTATTCCATACATGCCGATTCCGAGTCTCACCATCTGAAACTGGTATTCAGGAAAACGTTCAATACCTGCAGAATTGAGTATATGTCTCATAAAAGAACAACCCAGGCCCTTTTCAAGCTTACGGGTCAAAAAAATGAATTTTTCAGCCTGCTCCCTTGTAAACTCATCATGTCGGGGGTCTTCAGCCACAGCCAGGTGAGAAAGCACCGATTTTATTTTCAGCCTTTTACTTCTTATGCACTCTTCAATAAGCCGGTCTATCTCGGCAGGTAAGAAACCCAGGCGGTTCATTCCGGTTTCAAGCTTTATATGAACGGGATATTTATCCAGTCCCTTTTCAGATATAAATTCATTGAACAAGCGCATCCCCCTGAAGCTGTACAACTCAGGCTCCAGGCTGTAACCGGTTATAAGGGGATAAGATGCCGGATCGGGGTTAAAAACCATTATTGGAAGGTCAATGCCCGCTTTTCTTAAAGCAACACCTTCATCGGTAAATGCCACCGCTAAATAATCGGCACCGTGATGCTGAAGAAAAGCAGCGGTTTCAATCAAACCCGTCCCGTAAGAAAAAGCCTTTACAACAGCCATAACCCTCGTGCCAGGATCAAGATTTCTGCGAAAATAATTAACGTTTTCGAGCATTTTGGGAAAATTTACCTCCAGCCTGGTTACATGAGACTCCTGCCGCCTCTCTCCAAATACCGGTCGCAACCATTGCATGCGGCCGGATTCCAAAACCTGCCATTCATCCGTATAACAGGCAAATGCTGCAGCGTGTAAGGCGTTTTCAACCGAAATCTCATCAATAAAAGGTATTGCTACCTTCAGGTTTTTATCTCTATAAAGAAATTCGATCACTGTTTCTTTCTCCAGTTTTTCTGTCGATATCACCCGGATGTCGGCACTTTTGCCTGCAGCCCAGCAAAATGTGCGCGAAAACCCGCTTTCCTTTACGGCTTTGTCAATCAACTCATTATCACTGCAATAAATAAGAACTTTACAATCTTTAAAAAGAAGCAGGTGTTCTTTTATTTTTTCACCGGCGGAAGAAAAATTTTCACCGTGCATCAAATGCGTAGTTGTCAGCACCCCTATCTGAGGTTTAATAACCTTTTCCAGATACTTAATTTCCCCGGGCTTTGCAACGGAAACTTCAAGCAGACCCAGACCGGCACTTTCATCAATTTCCCGGAAAAACAAAGGAATATTCTCTAAATTGTTAATTGGGTGGCCCTTTACAATTTTCTTACGCGGGTGCAGCAATTGAAAGATCCACTCTTTAAGAACCTCCACACCTGCATTCCCGGTAATACAGGCAATCTGACAACTTAAGCGGCTTCTGTGAAAAGCGGCAACTTTATAAAGCATCTCCCGGGGGTCTTTTGATATCAAAAAATTGACCTCGGGAAGTTTTTTGATTCCGGGAGGCAGGTCACTGACGACGAAATTGACAACCCCTTTTTCATATAACCGGGCAAGCAGATTGCCGCAGCAATATTTTGCTTCAGGGAGAACAAAAAAAAGTGTTTCCCGGGGAGAGAAAACCTCACTGGTTTCAGTTGCAAGATATTTTACAACTGCCTGCGGAGAGTGTCCATGGAGCCGGCCTCCGCAATTTTCAGCCAACTCTTTTATTGTATATGCAGGCATAAAAAATCTGTCAAGCTGTTTTTGCGAAAAATAACAAAAATTTTACCTGTACATTCCGGAATGCTTTGCTCAATAATTGTTAATTTTGTAAAATTAAAAAAAACAGGACACCAATTTATGTCATCCATCAACAAAATAAAACCCGCCGAAAAGCTCAGGGAGCTTGAGGTGATTTTTAAAAATATAAAACAGGGAGAAAAACCGGATAGAATAGACATTGATCTTGCACTCGAAAAAACAAGGGAATTGTACTCGGCCCTTCTTTTCCTTAAAGAGAGCTCACAGAGGGCTGGAGGGGAAGAAGAAACCCGGCAGGAGGAAAACGATCAGAAAGGAAAGTCTCCCGTTCCTGCCGATCCTATAGTAACTGAAGGTCACAGCAATCAGTTCTTTGAAGTGGAAAACCGTATCCCCGGCATATCCGACAAGGAAAAATCAACCGAACAAGAAGATCAGTATATGGAAAAATCAACCGATCCCAAAGAAGCAGATGATCAATATAGTGAAAGCGAAAGTGAATCAAAAGAGCAAACTGAATCAAAAACAGATGAAAACAGAAAAAAGAAAATTTATATAGTAGCAGACCGCTATTTTGACTCGCAAAGCCATATTAATGAAACACTGGCTAACAAAAGAAAAGAAAAAGACCTTACAAGCCACATGCAAAACAAGCCTATAAAAGATTTAAGGGATTTTATAGGACTAAATGAAAAATTCCTCTTTATAAGGGAGCTGTTTAATAACAACCCCGATGAATACAACAAATGCATTGATTATTTGAACAAAACCTCCACATACGAGGAAGCTATGGATTATCTTAAAACCGGTTTTGACTGGGATGAAAACAATAAGGCTGCCCAAAAGCTTATAAATCTTGTAAAACGCAAACACCGGAAAGAATAGAACACTTAATGAGCAAGCTGATAATAGTGCCAACTCCTATTGGCAATCTTGGAGACATAACTTACCGTGCCATTGAGGTGTTGGGTAAAGCCGACCTGTTGCTTGCGGAAGATTCGAGAAAAACCGGCATACTGCTTGCCCACTACGGTATTAAAAACAGACCGGTTCCTCATCACAAGTTCAATGAACACAAAACAGCCTCCGGAATTACAAAAAGGATACTTAACGGGGAAACTGTAGCATTAGTTTCCGACTCAGGCACACCGGGTATTTCCGACCCGGGGTTTTTGCTTGTAAGAACATGTCTTGAACTAAACATTGAAGTTGAATGCCTTCCCGGAGCAACAGCTTTACTACCTGCCCTGATTAATTCCGGGCTTCCCACAGACAGGTTCTGTTTTGAAGGATTTCTGCCCCACAAAAAAGGAAGGCAAAAACGCCTCAATGAAATTAAAGAGGAGAAAAGGACCATGGTTTTTTACGAATCACCCCACCGTCTTTTAAAAACACTGCAACAACTTTCAGAAACATTAGGCAGGGAAAGGCGGGCTTCGGTATCAAGGGAGATAACAAAAATGTATGAGGAAAACATCCGTGGTACCCTTGATGAGATAATCTCTCATTTTTCTTCTTCTCGCATAAAAGGTGAAATTGTGATAGTTGTAGCCGGCAGGGAAAAATAATAAACCAGACTCTTTACCTGCCCTTTTTTTGATCTCTATTAGAACGGGAAGCTATTGAGGATTTTTTGGGAGCAGCCTTCTTTTTTCCGCTACTTCTGTTAACTTCTTCAAGATGATCAGGCAGGGGGGCTTTATAAATCTCATTTTCAATGAAACGTTCAATATTTTTAAATTTCTGCTTTTCTGAGGGATCAATGAAAGTAAGGGCCACACCGCTCTGCTCGGCTCTGGCTGTTCTGCCTACCCTGTGAACATAATCTTCTGCGTCTGCGGGAACATTGTAGTTTATAACAAGATCTATTGCCTCTATATCTATACCTCTTGAAACAATGTCGGTGGCGATAAGTATCTGGACCTTCCTGTTTTTAAAACGGTTAAGCGCCTCTTCCCTTTCATTCTGTTGCAGGTCGGAATGCATTGCCTCTACCTTAAAGCCGTGTGATTTCAATTCACTGGCAATCTCCCTGACACTTTTTTTAGTGGAAGAGAATATCAGTATACTCTTGAGATCTTCTTTCCCTTTCAGCAATTCCCTCATCAGCTCCCTCTTATGCTCATTGCAAACCAGATAGGCTGCCTGGAGTACTCCTTCCGGTGGCTTTGCAAGGCCAATATTTATCTCTTCCGGGTTTTTGAGGATTTTTTTTGCCAGTTCCCTGATCCTTGGAGGCATTGTGGCTGAAAACATTAATGTCTGGCGCTGTTTGGGAACTGAGTCGACAATATGCATTATGTCATCATAAAACCCCATATCCAGCATACGGTCAGCTTCATCAAGGACCAGCATTTTCATATTTCCAGAATCTACATTGCCTACGGCAAGATGGGCAATCAATCTGCCGGGTGTTGCAATAACTATATCAACTCCTTTTTCAAGTGCATTTTTTTGCGCTTCCCATACATTGCCGGAACCTCCCCCGTAAACCGCAATGGAGCTGAACGGCAAAAAATAGGCGAATCCCTGCAACTGCTGGTCAATCTGTAAAGCAAGCTCACGTGTGGGAACAATTATCATACAATAAGTCCCCTTACGGTCAGGCTCTTTTAAAATCTTTTGCAAAAGCGGCAAAACAAAGGCGGCTGTTTTGCCCGTACCTGTCTGGGCACATCCTATAAGATCACCCCCCTTAAGTATAACAGGTATGGCATCCCTCTGTATGCTTGTAGGAGCCTCAAAGCCCATTGCAACGATCCCTTCCATTATGGGCTTATCAAATGAAAACTGATTAAATTCCAAAATGACTAATATTTTATTAAAAAGGCGGCGCAGGATTGTCTTCATCGAATCCAGCCCCGGGAGGAAAATCCTGCTTCCCGGCAAAATCCTCATCATTTTCCTTGTTCATCTTAGACCCGACTGTAAAGGAAGATGAACCGGGATCCAACAGCGGCACCTCCTCATCAAGCTCAACAAAGGAGGCTGATTCAGACTGGAATTTCAGTTTAACATCCCCGATCCTGCCATTACGGTGTTTAGCAATAATAATTTCGGCGATTCCAATATTTGAGTTACCCTCCTCGTCTTCAAGGAAACCGTAGTATTCCGGACGATGAATAAACAATACCATATCTGCATCCTGTTCAATAGCCCCCGATTCACGCAAATCGGAAAGCTGCGGACGCTTGGTCCCTCCCCTTGTCTCAACAGCTCTGTTCAGCTGCGAAAGGGCAATGATGGGAACATCCAGCTCCTTTGCTATTGCCTTAAGTGAGCGGGAAATAATGCTCACTTCCTGTTCCCTGTTGCTGCGCGTTTCGGCTGTACCTGTCATTAACTGAAGATAATCGATTATTATCAGTCCAACATCATGCTGCAATTTCAATCTGCGGCATTTGGCCCTCAGCTCGTAAATGGAAATTGCAGGAGTATCATCAATAAATATCGGAGCATCAACCAGATTCTTTATCTTTATTTCAAGCTGCTCCCATTCCCAGTCCTGAAGCCTGCCGTTCCTTATCCTGTCTGAGGGAAGTTTTGTTTCACTTACAATTAACCGGTTTACCAATTGCAATGCAGACATCTCAAGTGAAAAAAGAGCAACCGGACGATTATGCTCTACGGCAATATTCCGGGTCATTGATAAAACAAAAGCCGTCTTCCCCATGGAAGGACGGGCTGCAATGATCACCAGATCGGAGTCCTGCCAGCCCGATGTTATACGGTCTATTTTGGTAAAACCCGAAGGTACACCGCTGAGGTGATCTTCACGTTTACTGGCCTCCTCTATCTGCTGAATGGCATCATTTATAAGAGTGTTTATTTTAACGGTTTCCTTTTTAATATTGCCTTCGGCTATATTGAAAAGTTCGGTTTCGGAAAAATCAAGCAGATCATCTACATCAATGCTTTCATCAAAAGCCCTGTTCTGTATTTCTGAAGATATTCTGATAAGCTCTCTCTGAATGTACTTCTGGGCAATTATTCTTGCATGATACTCAATATGGGCACCCGAGGTTACCCTGCCGGTTAACTGTGTAATATAGCCGGCACCGCCGACTGATTCAATCTCTTTGCGTTTTTTTAACTCCTCTGTAACAGTCAGAATATCTATGGGTTTTTCCTTTGCAGACAATTCAAGAATTGCAGCATAAATCTTCTGATGGGAGTTTTTATAAAAACTCTCGGGCTTTAACAAATCCAAAACGGCAATAAGGGCATCCTTTTCAAGCATTATCGCCCCGAGCACAGTTTCTTCCAATTCTACGGCCTGGGGCGGGACCTTGCCATATTCACCAATTGCCGTAGGATTTTTATTTTTGTCAGATTTTCCTGCCATACATTTTTCCCTTTTGCCTTTTATTCGAAACCCAAATTTATAAAAATACTTACCTGCGGCTGAATAAAAATCGGAATTTATTTATAAACCGGAAAATGTTAAAAAAATTTTATTTTTGTTGAAAACCAATCCAAACTTAACGGCACATGTTCACAGATATTTTTAATAACCGGAGGCATTAAATGATCCTTTTCCCGAATGCAAAGATAAATATAGGGCTCCATGTTACCGATAAAAGAACTGACGGCTATCATTGCATTGAAACAATTTTTTATCCTGTCAACTTATGCGATATCCTTGAAATAGTACCCGCCGGCAAAGATTTATCATCCGGACTCAAAGTAACCGGACTGACGGTTGAAACAGGAGAAAACAACATATGCCTGAAGGCATACAATCATTTGTCAAGTCAAAAACCACTGCCCGCTCTGCGCCTCCATCTTCACAAAATCATTCCGCCCGGATCGGGCCTTGGAGGTGGCTCATCCGATGCAGCATTTACCATTATGGCATTAAACCGGATGTTTGGCCTTGAGATGAATAAACCCGACATGGAAAAATTGGCTGCAAAAACCGGCAGCGACACCCCGTTTTTCATAGAAAACAAGCCGGTCTATGCAAGCGGGCGAGGTGACATTTTCAGCAAAATCAAAATTAGCCTTAGTGGAACATACATCGTAATTGTTCATCCCGGGATCAAAATTGACACCGGGTGGGCTTACTCGTTGATTAAACCTAAACACCCGGGCGTATCATTAAAAGATCTTATAGGTATGCCCCTGGAAAATTGGCAGGATAATATTGTAAATGACTTCGAAAAACCAATTTTCAATAACTACCCCCAAGTAAAAAAAGTAAAGGATGTACTGTTGGAAAAAGGAGCCCTTTACGCCTCGATGTCGGGAAGCGGCTCAGCCTGCTATGGTTTTTTTGAAAAGTCCGCGGCAGAATATGTAAGGTCGTCACTGCCTGAGTATTTTATCTGGGAAGGGTTTTTAAAATGATTTTTTTTATAATTCGTTATTTTTAATTTGCATTAGTAATTTTGGAGAGGTTAGTTAATTTGGTTAACATTGCACTTTTTAAACATCTTTTAAAAAAAATGTCTGATTAACAGACTTTTAAAACAGAGAAAAATCATAAAATGCTAAAATATTTAATAAGGTTTTTCAGGTTCTTATACAACTGGTTTGTAGAGGAGGTCAGCCCTCCCGTTTTTATAGGGGCAGCCGTGGGTGTTCTTGCAATCATAATATACGGGACCGGTTGGACCGAGCAGGCGGGAAGAGTTTTTGAAAGTGTGCTGAATTTTATTGCCAAAAACTTCGGTTGGTACTATATTTTAATAGTATTTGGTTTCCTTATTTTTATCATTTGGCTCCTTTTCAGCAAATACGCCAAAATACGCCTGGGCGGGGATGATGCAAAGCCGGAGTTCAGCCGTTTCAGTTGGTTTTCAATGATTTTTGCCGCAGGTATGGGAATGGGACTAATTTTTTGGGGAGTTGCGGAACCGATAATGCATTATTCCGCCCCACCGAAAGCTGAACCTGAAAGCATTGCAGCCCTGGAAGAAAGTATGCGGTTTTCCTTTTTCCACTGGGGATTTCACCCCTGGGCCATTTATATAATATTTGCATTGGGGATATCTTATTTCCATTTCAGGCACAAATTGCCCCTTGCCCCAAGGTCAATGTTTTATCCTATACTGGGGGAAAGGATCTACGGATGGATAGGCCATGTTGTAGATATCTTCTGCACAATCGGAACATTATTGGGAGTTGCTACATCTCTTGGTCTTGGGGCCATGCAGATAAATTCCGGCATTAACGCACTTACCGATGTGCCTTACAGCACCAACTCACAAATCATAATTATTGGTATCATTACGGCAATAGCCGTTATTTCTGTGGTCTCAGGAGTCAAAAAAGGCATCAGGTACTTAAGTATGACCAACGTTACGCTTATGCTTCTTCTGATGCTTTTTGTTTTAATTGCCGGACCTACACTTTACCAGCTCCACATGCTGATATCAACTTTCGGCGATTATGTTCAGCAAATTGTAAGCACAAGTCTCTGGATAGATTTAAGACCCGACTCAGACTGGCAGTCAAACTGGACTCTTTTCTACTGGGGCTGGTGGCTTTCATGGTGTCCATTTGTGGGGATATTTCTTGCCCGCATCTCGAGAGGACGAACAATCAGGGAATTTATTTTCTTTGTGCTGATAATCCCCACTCTTGTGACCTTTTTATGGTTTTCGGTATTTGGAGGCACAGCCATGCATATTGAAATTTTCGGCAACGGAGGAATTTCTGAAATCGTTGAGGAAAATGTGGCAATGTCTCTGCATGCACTTCTGGACAATCTCCCCTTTACTTATATAACCCAATGGGTGGGGATTTTATTGGTGGTAATATTTTTTATAACTTCATCAGACAGCGGATCACTTGTAGATGATATGGTAACATCGGGGGGAAACCCACACCCGCCTGTGGGAACCAGAATTTTCTGGGGCATCTCGGAAGGAGCTGCAGCTGCAGCCCTGCTTCTTGCAGGGGGATTAAGCGCTCTGCAGGCAGCTTCAATTTCAGCAGGCCTGCCCCAGAGCCTTATTGTAATTGCATGTTGTTACAGCCTTGTAAAAGCCCTGAAAAAAGACGAGGCAACTAAAGGGGTACCAAAACTGGAAAAACTCAAAAAGAAAGAATAATAGCCCCCGGAAATGATGGCGCTAAAATGCCCGTCCCAGGAGAAGAAAAAATGCCCGTTGAGCACAAAAAATCAAGTAAGTGTTCAACGGGCATTATAAATGTTTTATTCAAAGCCGGCAGACTTATTCCAGCTCAACCATTAACTGGTCTTTGTAAAGTTTTTCACCTTCTTTGACATTCAGTTTTTTTACTACCCCGTCACGCGGAGCACCAATAATATTTCTCATCTTCATTGCCTCAAGCAGCAAAAGGGAATCCCCTTTTTTTACTTTCTGGCCTTTTTTTACGTACAACTTCACAACAGTACCGGGAATGAAGGCATATACTTTCTTTTGATCAATTTTCTTCCAGAACTTCCTGTTTTCGTACTTTTTATTAAGCAATGTCTTGTACCTTGTGCCTTCAATGACAAGTGTACTGAATTTCGATTTTTTATCTTCGTTGCTCATCAATACCAAGGGAATTAATTCAACATTTTCAAAATTCTAAAAAGGAGGTATACCATGCTTTTTCTGTGGCAGGAAGACAGACTTGCTGCCTGAGACATCAATTGCATGAAGTATCAGCCTGCGCGTTTCTTCAGGTTCAATTACTGAATCGACATAACCTCTTGCTGCTGCAACATAAGGATTGGCAAATTTTTCCTTATACTCCTTGACTTTTTGTTTTCTCATTTTTTCAGGATCTTCAGCCTGCACTATCTCCTTGCGGAAAATAATATTGGCCGCACCCTCAGGTCCCATAACAGCAATTTCGGCAGTAGGCCAGGCAAAAACAAAGTCCGCCCTCAAATGGCGGGAGCTCATGGCAATATAACCGCCACCGTAAGCTTTCCTGAGTATGACGGTAATTTTTGCCACAGTCGCCTCGCTGTAAGCATATAAAACCTTAGCTCCGTGGCGTATAACACCCATATGTTCCTGGTCAACGCCGGGGAGATAACCTGGCACATCAACAAAAGTAATTATTGGTATATTAAATGAATCGCAAAAACGGATAAACCTTGCAGCTTTATCTGAGGAGTCAACATCGAGAACCCCGGCAAGTACCAGTGGCTGATTTGCCACAAAGCCGATAGTCTCACCGTTCATCCTTCCAAAACCGATTACAATATTTGCTGCCCACAACTCCTGGATTTCAAAAAAATCGGAATCGTCAACAACACCCCTTATTACATCTCTGACATCATAAGGCTGACGTGGGTCACCGGGAACTATTTCAGAGACCTTGTATTCCGATTTAGGTTCCTTTGGCTCATAAGCTTTTGCTTTTTTGATGTTGTTCCAGGGAATGAACGAAACAAGCTTTTTGATCTGCTCGAAACATTCCGCCTCACTTTTAGCATAAAAGTGTGCGTTCCCCGATATCTCACTTTGAACTTTAGCCCCGCCAAGACCCTCCATAGAGATCTCCTCTCCGATAACGGTCTTTATAACTTCCGGACCGGTTATAAACATTTTGGATATCTTGTCAACCACAAAAACAAAATCGGTTAAAGCCGGTGAATAAACAGCACCTCCCGCACAGGGTCCGAGCACTACGGATATCTGTGGTATAACCCCTGAAGAAAGAGTGTTTCTGAAGAATATTTCACCATACCCGGCAAGGGAGTTGACTCCTTCCTGAATGCGTGCACCTCCCGAATCATTGATTCCGATAAGCGGAACTTTCAGCTTAAGGGAATGATCCATTATCTTTGTAATTTTTCGCGCATGCATCATTCCAAGTGATCCGCCGGCAACTGTGAAATCCTGCGCAAAAATACACACAGGTGCACCATATATCGTACCGGTCCCGATTATTACACCATCACCATGGAGGACCTTCTTTTCCATATCAAAATCCCGGGCTTCATGCTCCACAAAAAGATCGTATTCATGAAATGAATCGGGATCAAGAAGAGATATAATCCGCTCACGAGCAGTAAGCTTGCCCATGGCGGCCTGCTTTTCAATTGCTTTGTCGCCTCCGCCCTTAAGCACCTCTTCCCTCTTTTTGTGCAGCTCAAGAATTTTTCGTTTTAATCCCATATATAAAACATTTTATTAATAATAAATAAGGCTTCAACATTAATTAAACACATACATATTATCCGGTAAATTTAATGCAACAATACGAAATCAATTCAATTAAAAAAAATTTTATTGTGGTTTAATTAAACCACCCTGCCGGCTAAAACAGCTGCAAATATGAAAAAGCCTTGATTTTTTTTTATTTCAGGTAACCTGCAAATTTAACCCATCATTTGTCTTAAAACAAAAAATATTTTTTTTACTTGGGTACAAGTCTGTAAAGCATATATCCTATAAAAGCATATAATATATTTGGAAGCCATACGGCAACAGCCGGACTGAAAACTCCGCTCACCGAAAACATTTCGGTAAACCTCATAAACAATATATATGTAAAACTCAAAAATATGCCCAAACCTATGTGAAAACCGGTCCCTTCCTTTACTTTTCTTGAGGATAAGGTCATACCAATAACAGTAAGGATAAAGGTGGAAAAAGGAAAGGCTATTCTGCTGTATCGTTCAATCAGGTAAAATTCAATATTTTCATCTCCCCGCATTTTCTTCTCCTCAATGAATTCATCCAGCTCCCTTAGGCTCATTGCCTCTACAAACCTGTCACGCAGCCTGAAATCCTCCGGACTGAGTGCGAGTAAAGTGTCAAGATCACGGCCATGCTCTATTCTCTCTCCCTTGTCGCCATCATAATGCCTAATAAAGTAATTTCTTAGCTCCCATTTGCCGGAGGTTGAATCCCACCTTGCATAATCGGATATAAGTTTGGAGGCCAGTCTGCCATCCTCAAATTTTTCCATGGAAAAATTGTAGGCTATATCGGAAGAAAAACTGTAGCTGGAGAGATATATGTAAACCCCCGGGGAGATTTGTTTGTGTATATCCCTTTCGCCAAATCGCTGGGGTGTATCCCGGAAATAGACCTCCTCAAATGCAAGACGCTGCTGATTGGCATCGGGCAGTACCTGGTCGGTCATCAAAAAAGAAAAAAGTGATATCACTGCGGCCGATATCAGATAGGGTACCATAAGCCTCCTGAAACTCACGCCACTGCTTAAAATGGCTATTATCTCAGAATTATATGCCATTTTGGAAGTAAAGTAAATAACTGCAATAAAAGTGAAAAGTGAGCTGAATAAAATGGCAAAATATGGAATAAAATTCATATAGTAGTCGAACACTATTTCCTCCAGGGGAGCCTCATTTTCTATAAACCTGTGCAATCTTTCCGCAATATCAAAAACTACGGCTATGCTGACAATCAGGATAATTGAAAAAAAGTAGGTTCCAAGAAACTTTTTAATTATATACCGGTCCAGAATTTTCAACCCCAGCTTACTCATATTTTTTTCTCCAGTTGCGGGACAATTGAATTTTTCCATCTGACAAACTCTCCCGCTTCGATTTTTTTTGCAGCCTCATCTAAAAGCCACATATAAAAACCAAGATTATGTATACTTGCAATAACTGCTCCGAGAATTTCTCCGGAGTTCATTAAATGACGAAGATAAGACCTGGAATATTGTACACCTATTGCGGTAGTCGCATCCGGGTCAATCGGTGAAAAATCGTTTTTCCACTTCAGGTTTTTAATGTTGATTATTCCCCTTAATGTAAATAAATTACCATTTCTACCGTTCCTTGTAGGCATAACGCAGTCGAACATATCAACCCCTCTTGCAACCGCCTCGAGTATATTTGCCGGAGTTCCCACACCCATCAGATAACGGGGCTTTTCAAAAGGAAGCAAATCATTTACACACTCAACCATTTCATACATAATTTCGGCAGGCTCCCCAACAGACAAACCCCCAATTGCAATACCGGGAGCGCTGAAGCCGGAAGCAAATTCCGCCGACCTGCTTCGCAGATCCCTGTATGTACCCCCCTGAACAATAGGGAAAAAAAACTGTCTTTTTCCGTAAAGCGGACCAATTTGGCAGAATCTCTCCCACCCCCTTTTAAGCCACCGATGAGTCAGCTCCATGGACTCCCTTGCATAATTGTAATCACAAGGATAAGGAGTACATTCATCGAAGGCCATCATTATGTCGGCACCAATCTGCCTCTGTATATCAACCACATTTTCTGGGGTAAATTTATGCTTTGAGCCGTCTATGTGGGAGCGGAATACTGCCCCTTCCTCGTTCAGCTTACGGTTTTCTGCAAGGGAAAAAACCTGATAGCCACCACTGTCGGTTAAAACAGGTTTATGCCATCCCATAAAATTGTGTATACCGCCGGCCAGTCTGATTGTTTCAATCCCCGGTCTGAGAAACAAATGATAGGTGTTTGCAAGAATTATACGGGCCCCGATATTCTTTTCCAGCTGCTCCAAGCCCACCCCTTTAACACTTCCGGCCGAACCCACAGGCATGAAAACCGGGGTGTCAATTTCTCCCCTTTCGGTTTTGATAAGGCCGGTTCTGGCAGACGAAAATTTATCAGCTTTTTTAACGATGAAAAACATTTTAACTTCTCGTACTTAACTTTTGTAATAAATGCGGGTCAAATATACATTAAAATTTTTTCAGCCACTTTAACCCACAAGGATGAACCCCATGAGCCATTGGCAGAGAAAAACAATATAAAGATAAAATGTACATAAATTTCCCATCCAGCTAAATACCATGTGAAAAAGTATCATTATGGAAAAATGCTAACGAGGCAAACTTGATAAATTGCCTGAAAACCTCAATAACCATGGGAAATTAACTTTGTAATTTTTTCCCTTTTTTACAATTTTATTTGATTTATTTGAATTTGTTTGATAAAATTGCGCTTTTCTTAAAAGCGATGCAAATTTATAATATACCCTCAAATACAGCAGAAACAATTATTTTATTATTGTTTTTGATATCATTTATAATTCAGTTTTACTTCTGGGTGGGTGTGCACTCCCGGCATATTTTCAAAAGATCTGCCAAAAAAGAGACCGCCGTTCATAACACCCCGGTTTCTGTAATTATTTGTGCAAAGAACGAAGCTGAAAACCTTAAGAAAAACCTCCCCCTGATCCTTGATCAGGAATACGAACCGTTTGAGGTCATAGTTGTAAACGACTGCTCGGAGGACAATACAGAAACAGTATTGGAAAATTTTAAAAAGGAATATCCCCGGCTCAGGACTACGAGAATTAACAGGGACAATAAATTCACTCACGGTAAAAAACTTGCCCTCACACTCGGGATCAAGGCAGCAAAAAATGAATGGGTGCTGCTTACCGATGCAGATTGCAAGCCGGCAGGCGGGGAGTGGATCAATGAAATGGGAAAACACTTCATTGAAGGAAAAAGCATTGTATTGGGATACGGCAAGTATGAATCAAAAAAAGGGTTTTTGAACAGGGTCATAAGACTTGACACAATGTTTACGGCAATGCAATACCTTTCTTCTGCAATGGCAGGATTCCCATACATGGGAGTGGGAAGGAACCTGGCATACAGGCGGTCATTATTTTTTGAAAACAAAGGTTTTTACTCCCACCTGAAACTTCAGTCCGGTGACGACGATTTATTCATAAACGAAGTGGCAAATTCGAAAAACACTGCCGTGGAATATGACCCGCAAGCCCACACACTTTCTATGCCGGCGGAAACATGGCGGGAATGGGTTAGTCAAAAGCAAAGACACCTGACTACCTGTACTAACTACCGCAGATCAACCAAAATTTTCCTTGGAAGCGAGCTGGCAAGCAGGGTATTATTTTATGCATCTTTCCTTTATGGTGTAATTTGTTCAACAATGCCTTTACCAATAGTTTTCTTGTTTTTATCGATGCTTCTTATTAAGATTTTAATTTTAAAATTTGTTTCAACTCGCTTTAATGAAAAAAAAATATTATTAATTTCGCCTCTATATAATTTTTTTATGCCAATTGTAAATTTTGCTGTTTGGAGTACCAATCTCATAAGTACAAAGAGAAATAAATGGAAATGAATGCCAACCTTTCAGAAAAGGCAAAATATGATTATAAACTGGTTCTGAAGGCAATTGACGGAGACCAGAAATCCTATGCGGAGCTGCTTGACAGATACAGAGATGCAATCTACTTTATGCTGCTGAAAATGGTCAACAATTCCAACGATGCGGAAGATTTGACCATTGAAGCCTTTGGAAAAGCATTCAAAAACATAAATCAATATACGCCGAATTTTGCCTTCAGTACCTGGTTGTTCAAAATTGCCACCAACAACTGCATCGATTTTATGCGGAAGAAACGGGGGAATCCCGTAGCCATTGATCCCCCCGGGGAAGAGCAAGACAATCCTTCGCATCAGCTTCCCTCATCAGAGCTTGACCCTGAAGAATCTATGATAACACAGCAAAAGGCCGAGCTTATGAGGACCGTTGTAACCAAACTGAAGCCGCGTTACCGTAAGCTTATTGAATTGCGGTATTTCAAAGAGTATTCATACGAGGAGATATCAACAGAACTGAACCTGCCTATAGGGACCGTCAAAGCCCAGCTATTCCGGGCAAGAGACCTTTTGCAAAACATTCTAAAAAGCACCGGTAAAATAATGTAAAACCGCAAGTAAGCAATTTGACGCCTACCGCCAACCATCAATGGAGCTTATACTGAAGTATTTTAATGAATTGTCAGGGGAGCAGATACGGCAGTTTTCCCAAGCCGGTGAACTTTACCGCTATTGGAACCAAAAGATTAATGTCATTTCAAGAAAGGATATAGATAATCTCTTCCTGCACCATGTCCTGCATTCTTTAAGTATTGCAAAAATCATCCGCTTCACTGAAGGAACAGAAGTACTGGATATCGGTACAGGAGGAGGATTCCCCGGTATCCCTCTTGCTATCTTGATGCCGGGTGTTAATTTTAGGCTGGTTGACTCAACAGGTAAAAAAATAAAAGTTGTCAACAGTGTTATTAAAGAGCTGGGACTGAGAAACGCCGAAGGAATTCATGAAAGGGCCGAAAGAATAAAAAGAGAGTTTGATTTTATAGTAAGCAGAGCAGTTGGCAATTTTCCCGATTTTGTGAGGCTCACCCGAGGCAAGATAAGTAATGTGCAAATAAACAGCATGCCAAACGGAATTTTTTACCTCAAAGGGGGGGATATTGAAACAGAAGTTTCAGCTTTTAAAGATAGGATCAAAGTATTCAAAATATCTGATTTTTTTGAAGAGAGCTACTTTAGAACAAAAAAAATAATTTTTTATAAGCAAGGTTAGTTAAACTAATAATCAGCGAGTTATTACAGTATGTCAATTAAGTTTATCTCTTTTGGCTTAACAGGCCTCCTTGTTTGTACATCTCATTTTGTCTGACAAATGCTGTTGTGGGTTCCTGTCTGAATAAAATAACCAGAGAATCAAATTTTGCTATTTTAACAAAATACATTAGATTTGCGCTCTGAAAATTTCAAAACTAAATTCAGATGAAACGTACATTTCAGCCATCAGTCAGAAAAAGAAAAAACAAGCACGGCTTCAGAGAAAGAATGTCATCCGTAGGAGGCCGAAAGGTTATTGCTAGCCGCAGGGCAAAGGGCCGAAAAAAACTGAGTGTCTCGGATGAACGGAAGCACAAGTAACAACCAGTATTATTTTGATGGTATGTTCCTGAGTGTTTCCAGCAAAAAATTCCAGAACTTCTCGACTGATTTTATTTCCACTTTTTCATCGGGAGAATGCGGATCTTTTATTGTAGGTCCGCAAGAGATCATGTCAAGATTCGGGTAGACGCCCCCCAAAAGCCCGCATTCCAGTCCGGCATGTATAGCCCTTATTTCAGGGGCCTCACCGTATAAATCACCGTAAACATGTTTCATAAGCTTTAAAATTACCGAGTCCATATCCGGCTTCCAGCCGGGATAATTTCCGGCAAAAGAAACTTCTCCGCCAGCCAGCCCGAAAACGCATTCTATCATATTGGCAATATCATTCTTTGCACTGTCAACAGAACTGCGCATAAGGCACTGCACATAGACCTCTCCGTTTCCGGATTTTACGCTTGCAAGATTGGTTGAGGTCTCTACAAGCCCTGGCATTGAGTCGCTCATCCTCATAACACTGTCAGGACAACCATAAACGGCCGCTATAAAATTGCCCTGATTTTTTCTGTCCATAACCCCGGCGGGCATATCAGCTTTTTCCAGGCCAAAAGCCAGATCCGGTTCAACTCTTCCCAGCTCGTTGCAGTAAACCAATTCGTGTTCTTTAACAGACTTTTCAAACTTCTCTTTATTTTCTGAAGGCACAACCACAACAGCCTCAGCCTCACGGGGTATGGCATTCCTCAATCCCCCGCCATCAACAGAGGCCAGCTTTAGGCCAAATTGCTTTTCAGCATACCTTAAAAAACGAAAAAGGAGCTTGTTTGAATTCCCCCTTCCCAGCGCAATATCAAGCCCTGAATGTCCCCCTTTTAGCCCTGAAACCTTCACTCTGAAAGGAACGGTATTTTCCGGCACGGGTTTTTCATGGTAACTTAACCTTATGTTGGCATCCATTCCTCCTGCGCAACCTACATAAAGAACTCCTTCATCTTCCGAATCAAGGTTTATCAATATATCACCCTCCAGTAACCCGAGCTTCAATCCAAAAGCCCCGGTCATACCGGTTTCTTCATCCACTGTTAGCAAGGCCTCCAAAGGACCGTGCTCTATCTCCTCCGACTCCAGCACTGCCATAACCGCAGCCACACCTATTCCATTGTCGGCACCAAGAGTTGTATCCCTTGCAGTAACCCATTCACCTTCAACATAGGCTTCAATGGGGTCATTTTCAAAGTTGTGTTTTACCCCTTTGTTTTTCTGGGGAACCATATCAAGGTGACACTGCAGTATCACCCCACGGCAGTTTTCCATACCGGGAGTTGCAGGCTTTTTTATTATAATGTTTCCTTTCCCGTCAACAATAGTTTTCAGCTGCAACCGGTCAGCCATACCTTTTATATGCTCAATAACCTTTCCTTCACTTTTTGAAGGTCTGGGGATCCTTGTGAGATCATAAAAATGATTCCATAAAATTTGTGGACTGAGATCTTTAATGTTCATAATTAACTAATTTAACAAAGTTTTAAAAAAATCAGCAGCAATTTAATACACAGCAAATTAGCTTTTGCCGCTTTAAAATAGTTTTTGACAAATATATCAAAGTAAATTTTTCTCTTTTTGTGAAATCATTTATTTTTGGATTTTTTATAAATTATATGTTATAATAAAAATAAAACATAATGGCTCAAAACAACGAAGAGAAAAGCGGTTTCTTCAAGAAGATCCTTGACAAGGTTGAACATGTAGGAAACAAACTTCCCCAGCCTGTTACCCTTTTTGCAATTTTGATGGGGTTAATACTGATACTCTCCTGGATTTTTGGCAGCCTGGGTGTTAGCGTAAAACACCCCGCCCCGGAAGCCCCCGGTGTCGATGAACACATTAAAGCTGTGAATCTGCTTGATGCCGAAGGGATAAGAATGATAATGACAAATATGGTTGATGTATTTGCCGAATTCCCTCCCCTTGGGCTTGTGCTTGCTGTTATGATCGGAATAGGTGTTGCAGAGCGAAGTGGACTTATTACCGTGGCACTGAGGATTTTTGTTGACAAAGTACCCAATTCACTTATAACCTTTTCCGTGGTAATTGCCGGTATGTTCAGCTCCATAGCAGTTGACGCCGGTTATGTTGTGCTGATTCCCCTTGGGGCTACAATTTTTATGAGCATGGGCAGGCATCCGCTTGCCGGACTGGCGGCAGCCTTCGCAGGCGTATCGGGAGGCTTTGGTGCCAATTTCATACCAACTGCCATTGACCCGCTTATAGCCTCTTTTACTCAGCCTGCGGCACAGATAATTGATCCGGAGTACACTGTTAACCCCCTCTCCAATTATTACCTTATGGCAGCATCTGTACCCCTGATCGGTCTGGCAGGAACATGGGTCACCGAGAAGCTGATAGTACCCCGCCTGGGCAAATACGAAGGAGATGGAGGAGAAGTTGACCAAAAGGAAGAAATCTCCCCCACTGAAAGGAAAGGGCTCAGATGGGCCATTGTTTCCGTTGTTATTTTCCTTGGTCTTATAGCTCTTGCAATTATACCCTCAGATGCAATATTCAGGGATGCCGACGGAAGTCTTACACCTTTCTACAATTCAATTGTACCCCTTATGCTTATTCTTTTCTTTATCGCCGGACTTGTTTACGGACTTGTAACAAAATCAATCAAGGGGGATAAAGATGTTGCAAAAATGACTGCCGATTCAATGAGTACAATGGGGGGATATATTGTACTTGCTTTTGTTGCCGCCCAGTTTGTTGCCTATTTTAACTGGTCAAACCTTGGTCTGATAGTTGCCGTAAGCGGGGCATCCGGCCTTCAGAATATAGGTTTTACAGGCATTCCGCTTCTGGTGGCATTTATCCTGGTCAGCTCGCTGATAAACCTTCTAATCGGAAGTGCATCGGCCAAATGGGCTATAATGGCGCCCATATTTGTTCCAATGCTTATGCTTATGGGATTCTCACCCGAGACTACCCAGGCGGCATACAGGATAGGAGATTCTTACTCAAACATACTTACTCCTTTGCTCCCTTACTTCCCGCTGATCATTACATTTGCACAAAAATATGACAAGAGTATCGGACTTGGAACCATTATATCTACAATGCTCCCCTATGCCATTCTTTTTGCGGCAGTCAGGATACCAATGCTTGTCGTGTGGATACTGCTTGACCTGCCTCTGGGCATTGAAGGTCCGATCTATTACTAACATTAATTGCCTTTAGCTAATGGTTGGCAACTAACCCCCATAGTGGACTTGCACCTCCAAGTTATTTACCATGCACGGCACACCACTAACCAAAAAAACGCATCCCGTCTGCCGGGATGCGTTTTTTTACAAGCCCCTTTAATATTTGCCGTAAAGAGGCCTTTCAATAATTTACTGAAAATTCAGCCTATTAAGCTTCAATCAGTTCTCTGTATTCTTCGGGCGAAAGAAGATCATCCAGCTCAGATTTGTCGTTCATTGCTATTTTAATCATCCACCCTTCCCCGTAAGGATCTTTGTTGACCACATCAGGTGATTCTTCCAGTTTCTCGTTTACCTCTCTAACTTCACCGGAAACAGGCATAAACATATCCGAAACAGTCTTTACAGCCTCAATTGTTCCAAAAACTTCATCTTTATCGAGGCTTTCACCTTCGGTCTCAATTTCTATGAAAACAATGTCTCCAAGTTCGCCCTGAGCAAAATCGGTTATGCCTACCACGGCAACATTATCTTCAACACGAATCCATTCGTGATCTTTTGTGTACTTTAAATTACCGGGAATGTTCATGATGGTTTTGATTTTGTTTATAAACTACTTCATTATTTTACATTTCAAATGTACATATTTTTTAAAAAAAAACTACTGCAACAAACTAAATCTCAAACTAAACCCTATATTGGTGTTAGTTGTGGGATATGAAAGACTTACAATAGGCTTGTTTATCACCCTGTCAATGAAAAACCTTATATCAAAACGGTTGCTTATCACATAGTCGGCCGAGGCTTTAATTGAATAAATGGTCTGTCCGGATGTAGGCTGTACACCCTCTTCGGCTAGTTTTCTTATTACTGTGAGATTCTCTCTCATGGAAAAATCGGCACGAACATTCAAATCACTCATCAGCTCCCTTTGCCGGCCGTCCCTGGTGCGGTATATAAGCTGTACATCCCTGAAGCGGTAGCCGGCACCTATGGAGATTTCCTCACTTCTTATCTCCGAGATCTGGTTGTTGGCAAAACTTAATGAAATTGTTCTTGTCTTTTTGAGCTCTGCCCTTGTTGTAAAATTGTTATTCCATGTTATATCGATATTTATCAGAGGATTAAACTGTTCATTAATCAATATGGATGAGATATCATATTCGGGAATAAAATTATTCTCAACTTTGTCTCTTACATAGCTGAAGCCGTCTTCCTGCTCCATGTACCTGAAGTTTGTCAGATAATTTGAAATACTGTAAGTAGACCTGAAAGAGTGATTAATGCTGGCTGACTGCACAATTCTTTCCATGAAGGGGAGCCGCGCAAGCCCGTCATAGTTTATACGCCAGTTGGGCATAGGTATAAGCGGGAAATTGCCCAGTTTCACACCTTCAGGATTCCCTCTCCCGTAAGCTGCCAGAAAAGAGGGTATCAAAACATCCTGAGACAAGCTGCCGTACCCCTCAGGGTAACCGTCGGAACCGACATTACCGGGATCATAATTTTCCGAGTAGCCCCTTTTTTCTGCCAGCCTTTCTGCTACTGTTGACCTGTATTTCTTAAAATTGCTGAAAGCCTCAGAGTAATAATTATTTTCGGGAGACAACCTCTCAAATGCCGTTGGCAGGGAAAAAAAGCTCATATTAAAATTACCCGAGACCATCGGGTTTGAAGGAGAAAACTCCCCATCCCTGTCAGCAACAAAATACTCTCTGTTGTTTTCAGCAAAAGTTCTGCTGGCTGTAAGGTCTATTCTCAAGCCGTTAACGGGCTCAATTGTACTCCTGAAATTAAAAGTGTTGCTATGGGTCATTAAAAAAGCCTCATTCAAAGTTGTATCGGTTGTAAGCCAGCCCCTCTCAATGGCATTGTAGGGTAGATCCCGGTCCTGGTATCCTAATATAAAAGGGAAACCTGGTGCAAAAAAGTTGCCTGTTCTCTCCTGGCCCATAATACTGGTACCAGGAAGGTATCCCGGCATAAGGCTGCCTTCGGTCTGAGAATAGGAAACACTTATATTTCTGACCGCCATAAGAAATCTAGCCCCTCCCCTGGCCAGCTGCCTCATAGCTGTTTGTCTTACTTCAACATTTCCTTCAACTATTATGGTGGCACCGCTTATTTGCCGGTCCGGTTCAAATGTCAGCCTTCTTTCACTCAATATGCTGGTGCTTCCACGCACCGGTCTGCCGTCACCGTCAAGCACCCTTACGGAGACCTCCTCGGTCATTAACCCATGATTAACCGTAACTGGCTCACCCGGTTCCAGGTCAACATCTTCACGTTCATAGCGAACCCTCCTTTGCTGTGGTTGCTTTTCATCCCTGCCACTGGAGCCTGAATCCTGGTTTACCTCCCGTAAGAAAGAAGACTTGTTATAAAGGTTCAGCATATTGAACTGAACGTTGAGTTGTGTGGTATTGCTGTTCTTTATTACATTTCCAAGGTCTATATCAACCGTATCGTGCATCACATGTCCTGCATCCCACCCGTATGTTGCATTGTAGCGAACCGAAGAGGATATCCAGTTAAAAGCAGGTATTTTATTAACCGGCAAGGTATAGGTAAGATCCATAGTGTGATGATAACGACTGGTGCGCCCGAAATTCCTCAGGTTGACCATTACAGAGTCCTTCCATGCTTCATACCCGTGGGGGTCTTTTTGCCTGTCTACAATTCCATCCGGTTCATCTATAATAGCTGTATTTGTAGCCGAAAATTCCAGCCTGAGCTGGCGGGTCAGATCAAAGTTGACATCATAAAAGCGGTCCCATAAAAAATCCTTTCGATATGTGGGTGTTATAAGATAATCGGGATTTTCGATGTTTCTTTTCTGCATTGCATTATAGTGGCGGCTCAAATCTGAGCGAAATGACAAATAGGAAGGAAGGTAAGAAAAATTAAAATCCCTGATTATCCTGAACGCCGGATTGCTGAATATCTCCAGTTCACTGAATGGACTGATATTTGAAGATGGGGGAGAATATGAATAATCAAGCGATCCCCTGTAATTTCTCTGCACATTGTATTCTGTATTGATATTCCTGAGATAGGCCTCGTTGTATGAGACACTAAGCGACCAATTTGAAATATTGTAAAATCTGGGATCATCATTTGGCGGAGCGATCTGTATATTTGTCAAATTAAGGCTTTTCCGCCTTGAATAATCTGCAGAGAGATTTCTGATGGAATCCCTTTCTGATTGCCTTTGAGTCCTGTCAAGTGCATCCTTAAGAGGAACATCCGGATCGAGAGGGTTGTAGCGCGGATAAATATATCCTTCTGAAAATCCCAGGTAGACCGGCATTCTGACCCCGAAATTTTCAGGAAAAAAATTGCCAAATTCAAAATTTGAGGAGAGGTCATATTGATACATCTGCTCCTGGCTGCGTTCATTGACTTTTGTTTCAATACTCCCGAATCCCGGAGTAACCGAAGAGCCGGCAACAGTAATATTGCCAAAATCGGAAAGGCGTGTTGAAAGCCTTACATTGCCGGCCCAGCCACCACTCTCGTTAAAATCGGTAAGACGCAGTTCATTGACCCACACCTCGCCTGACTTAGACAAACCGTCGTCATTGCGGAAAGGATTATTCTGGCGTGCAGGGTTTCTTACACCTATCATTATTGTACGCACATTGCTCAGATTTGGATTCCCTACCACTTTTACACGGTTGTCCCCATCCATTTGAGAAAAAACCGTGCCGGTGGTAACCCCTGAGCCTGCTTCATTAAGCAATTGATTTCTGAGCTGTTTTACCTGCTGGAAAATATCAAGTTCAACATTGAGACGGTTCTCTTCAGGCCATACTATTTTGCGGTGCTCCTCGCTCTCATTGCTGTATCGTCCGGGAGGGGTAACTTTGAGGGGTATCTCATATTCATAGTAATTATTTTTATAATCTGTACCCAGTCTTACAAACACTGTCAGCTCATCATCATCAAGGGTTTCCCCGGCCAATGCTCCCGCATGCACCTCCATTTGGAGCCTTTTATACTGGCGAATATCAAGGTTTACATTTCTGAAGCCTGCTCTTGCAATACCGTCCTGAAGATTTTCAACCTTCAGCAGCATAGACTGTTCATTCAAATGCTGTAACTGAGGGTTTTCAGGATCAACCACTCTGTCAATACCGGGAGGAAGAACATAGTTTACCGGAGTTTTGCTGGCATTTTCTTCGATATTCACCGCAGATATGTCAAATGTGCTTTCGTCTGTTTCGGGTGGCATTACACCGTTATCCTCCTCAACAAGCAACTCACTGTATCTTCTCCACTCGCTGCGCACAAGATCGAGCTTTGCAAAACGCATAATCACGGGATCCTCAAAGTCTGTCAGGAACATACGCATAAAGCGTATTGACTTGAAATCCTGTATAGGCCCCACAGAATTCTCAAACTCGGATAAAGGTATTCTTACCTGGTACCAGTTAACTGATGACTGTTCACCGTTAGGAAATTTAACCGAAGTGCGGACTGAATCGACTACATGATTGTGACCCACACGCATATCTTCCGGCCGTATACTTACCCGGTACTGATAATATGCTTCAGATTTGTTCAGGGTGTTGTCGCGGCTTATATCTTCGGTATTGGGCAAAGAGGTGGCAGAAGTGGGGTACGGTTCGGTCGACTGCTCCGAAGTAGGCGAATTGCCTTCCATATTGTTGTAATATTTATAGCGGTCAAGGATTCCTGCCTGTTTTTCATCCCAGTGGCTTCCCCTGAAATAGCTGTAGTTGTCCGATGAAGGATCATCATATGCAAGCTTATAAGCACGTGAGCCTTTACCGTGAATTTGAGCAATTTCATCGAGATAATCACTGAAAAAAGATCTTTCATCTTCGGTTCTCAATCCGTCAAGTCCAACATCCTGATATTTTCTGGCTTGAGGATTATTGTCAAAGGCATTCACAAGCGATTGCTCAGTTGGCACCCGCCCCCACGCCGTTGTATCAACATTTACAACATTCTCACTTGTTGGCAGTCCGTTTTCAAAACTTTTGCGTCCGTCCTTGAGAATATCCTCCGAGACATTACCCAGGTTGATATAGAGATCACCCCCGGAATGCTCCTCATCATATACGAAGGGATCCATCAGCCAAAATTCAACATATTCAATATTTGCCGTTTCAAAATCCGTGGTGTTAAGTGACCGCATAATTCCTCCCCATCTTGAAGAAGGATCACGCAGGTAGCCATCACTGTCAACCCCGGCCGAATAGTTTGAAGAAGCCGCATCATAATTATACGGCCCCCTTTCATTGGGATAAAAGGCCAGGTTAAGCACGGGTAAATTTGTAGGAACGCCCCTTGGTGTTTCCCTTTCGGGGAAAAGCTCATTTTCAAAGACCTCCCTCACGAAATGGTTAGATTGCATATCAGGATTGTTCCTTATATGTTCAGGGGTGGCAGATGTATTCCTTAAAAACAAAGGATCAATGACATACCATGACAGAAGCGCACGGTTATATCCATAGGCCAGGTCATTGGAAAGTTCGGCTTCGGGAAATCTCGGCTGTCCCTCAGGCGTACTTGAGATAACCCATGCTGAAGGTGATTTAAGGTCAATTGTTGTTTTGGTAGCTTCAAAATCATCTATGTATGACACTCCTGCTTCCCCAATTGCCCTGGAATGACCCGGTATAAGATGGGCAAACTCGCCCTGAAACGAAAAAGTTGAAACACCGTCAGTGTTAAGAAAAGGTATTTTATCAACAAGGGAGGTCAGAAACTCCGATTCCCTCCTGTACGAAGAATTGAGCCCCCAGATGGTATTTGAAATTGACTCCTCTCCGTAAGCAACCTTTTGGGTGAGGGGCCGCTCGGTCAAATTCAAAATCGTGGCACCCACGTTAAAATTGTCAGAGACCTGATAATCCAGATGCGAGCCGATCAGTGTTTTTGTCTGCATATCAAACAGTGACTGGCTCTCAAGTGATATTCTGATGGGAGTACCCGAATCCAGCAGCCCCTGATTTATTATCTGCACCTTACCCAATGAATAATCCACCGTGTAGTCAACATTTTCAACAAGTTCAATCCCGCCGGCGGTAACCTTTACCGAACCCCTTGGCACATTCATCGCATCCAGTGAAATTTCAGATCCGGATGATGACTGGTAATGTCCGGAGATTATGAACTTATTCTTTTCGGCTATCTGGCTTGCCCTTGTTCTGGTAGAGTCATAAAGCTCCTGAAAAATATATTTTTCAGCGGCCGCATCATCACCTATTTTTTCTCTAAGATGCGAGCCAAACGGTTCAAGAACAGGAAAAACAATGCGCCCGTTTGAAGGATAAATGGTTACCTCTTCAATAAAGTCAAACATCCCGTCAGGATAAGGCTCCAGTTGTGAATTAAGATTATCAAGGTTCATTACCCGCAAAAGGGTTTTATCTTCTATGGCTCCTTCAGGAAGGTAGTTAAGGGGATTCCCTGTTTTGTCATCCTTATAGAGTATATCCAGCTGAAAATCCTCGCGCTCCACCTGCCATGCATCTATGGAGTATACATTTTTCATCATTAAATCCCACGTGGGAAGCCTAGGCGATATATTTGTCCCCTTAAGCAACTTAACAACCAGCGCATTGGGCGCACTTACGCCTTCATTGGAAAATTCCCCCACCTGATAAGTCTTGCCGTCAAGAGTATACTCAAAAGCAACAGCCAGCACCTCATCTGCATTCAAAGCGGAATTAAGTGAAATGTAACCCAGCTTCTCATTAAAAGTGTACTCTTCCGGAGACAATTTCCGGGCATTTTCAATAACCTCGTAGTCACGGCCAACGGAAAAATCCGCGAGGGACTGAAGAGTGGTTGTAACATGGTTAATATTGCGTATTTCACCGTAAGTGGTCGTAATCATCTCATAGAGGTTATTCAGCTCATTTCTGGGGAAATTTCCCTGAAGAGCTTGATCCTGTGAAAAATTTTGGGCAGAGTAAATATTCTCCTGGTTTTCGGCCAGATCAACAAAAGCAACAATGTTTCTCGAATTGTCAAAATTGCTTGTTTTGTTGGTAACCCATACCTCCATTTTGGTTATGTTAATACCCGAGCTTATAACAGGTAAATTTTTTAAAGAGGATTCATAGGTATCCCTGAAATAATTGGAAAGGAAAAAATGCCTGTTGGCATCATACTCATCGGCATAAAGTGAAAACTCTTTTCTGTGCGCTCCCCCTTTAACCTCAATAACCGATGATTCACCTTTTTGCTGTGATAAAACATTGGTGACTGAAAGCCTTCCAAACTGAAGCTCCGTCTTTACACCGAACAGGCTCTGACTGCCCGTAATCAGCGTTCCGGGAAGAGGCAGGGTAACATTCCCCGCCTCGATCCTTCTGATTATTTCATCCTCGGTTCCGGTATACTCAAGTTTTGTTTGATTCTCAAAATCGAAAGTAGCTTCCGTATTATAGTTTATTCCCAGTTCGAGTTTATCCCCCACATTACCTGTTACATTCATTTGTATTTTCTCCTGAAAATCAAATGTGGTGGTCCTTCTCAGCTCTTCCTGTATATCAGGCCGTTCGTTTTCCATGATGTTCACACCGAAAACAAGTTCAGCCGATCCCTGAGGTTCAATATTAACTATATTGCTTCCGAATATCTCATCAATCGCATCACCGCCAACATTCAAACCCTCCATTACCGATTCCCCGCCTTCAGGTACCTCTGCCCTGGAACGCTTGAGCCAATGATCTTTTTTCTGGCGCTCGAGAGTGTAGTTTCTGTATTCAGCAAAAGACATCACCGAGGGGTTTTCAATCCTGAAATTTCCGGCCTGTTTATGAATAATGTATTTATTCAGCAAAGGATTATATTCGGTAAAAAGGGAAATATTTGAAGGAACCGAAAGTATGCTTCCTGTATGAGGTAGTGAAAAATCCCCGCCGTATATTGAAGGAGTATAGCTGGGTTGCTTACTCCCCAAAAAAACGTTCGCACCCTCAGCTTCTCTGCATATCATATCATTCCTGGCACCTGCAGGGTTAACACAGAGCAATGCAATGAAAGTCCCGGTAATAAATAATTTCAGTACCCCAGATAATCTCCGATGCCAAATAATATTATTCACTACAATCTTCTTAAAGCATTCTTAACCAGGCTTTCAACCGTATGTTCAGCACTCTCTGACAAAAGGCGACTAATAACTTTTTCAACTGAATTTTTGGGAAATCCAAGCATGACCAAAGCAGAAAATGCCTCTTCACGAACGGAGCTATCAGCAGGTTCTGGAGCTTTTTCCTCAGCCATCTTGCCCATCTTGTTTTTCAAATCAACAACAACCCTTTGGGCCGACTTCAGACCAATGCCCTTTACTCCTTTTAGAGCTTCAACATTTTCCTCTACAATAGCCTGTTCTATCTCAGGAGGAGATAACGAAGAGAGCATCATACGGGCTGTATTTGCACCTATACCGGATACTGTTATAAGCATTCGAAACAATTCACGTTCCCGTTTACCCTCAAAACCGAAAAGCATGTGTGCATCATCCCGTATAACCTGGTGTATGTATACTGTTGCATTTTCCTTGCCAGACATACAGGTGTAGGTGTGAAGGGAAACATTCACAAAATAGCCTACCCCACCGTTTTCAATCACTAAATGGGCGGGCGTTAATTCCACTATCCGGCCGGTTATATACTCAAACATTTACAAAAGCTTTTATGGGTAACCAAAAAAATCTTCAAAAGATAATTATAATATTTCCGTATTTTTCCTGGTTCGTTCCGAAACTTTCAACAAGGCTCAATGTCAGCAAACCCAATTTGATTATTGTTACTAATGTCTTATATTTGGTGTTTTACATTTTTTGCCTGAAGTTTTATTTAATTCATACGTAACCTGAATGAATTTGTTCCAAAATACAGAGATCGCTTTTCAACACAAAACCAACTCCGAGCTGAAAAAGGCACGTCTGCTTTTTAAGGTGCTTTCTTTACCTGCTATTGCAAAATTTGGAAATTATCTTGCCAAATTGGCCTTAAACTTAAAACTGCCCGTTACCTGGATCATAAAGCCCACCATATTCAATCATTTCTGTGGCGGGGAAACCATTGATGAGTGCCTGAAGGTAACAGAAAAGCTGGGAAAATACAACGTGAAAGCAATTCTTGATTATTCGGTTGAGTCAAGTGAAAAGGAAACGGAAAGGCTGGCCGTACGTAATGAAACACTTAGAACGATAAGATCTGCAGCCACCAATTCCAATGTGCCTTTTGCCGTTTTCAAGCCGACTGCCTTTGCCTCCACAGATCTTTTAACAAAAGCTTCAAGGGAAGACAAGCTTTCAGTATCCGAGCAGCTTTCTCTGAATTCATTTCGCAAACACATTCACACCTTATGCAAGGAAGGATTCCAGAATAATGTGCCGGTGCTTATAGACGCCGAAGAAACCTTTTACCAGTCAATTATTGACGATATTGCCAGGGATATGATGGTTCTGTTCAACAAAAAGAAGGCCATAGTTTACAACACATTGCAAATGTACCGCCACGACAGGGAGGAGTTTCTTTCCCAATGCCTTAAGGATGCAATAAAAGAAAACTATTTTCCGGGCATAAAACTGGTAAGAGGTGCATACATGGAAAGAGAGCGACTGCGTGCAAAAAAAATGGGATATCCCTCCCCCATTCATCCCGACAAGGAAAGCACCGATAAAGCATATAACAATGCAATCAGTTTTTGCATTGAGAACATAAACAAAATATCTTTATTTAACGGAAGTCACAACGAAGAGAGTTGCCTGCACATGATAAAATTGATGGAAAAGCATAGTATCAGGCGTAACGATGATAGAGCATACCATTCCCAGCTTTACGGAATGAGCGACCATATAAGCTTCAATCTTGCAAGGGAAGGATATAATGTTGCAAAATACCTGCCTTACGGTCCGGTCAAAAACACTCTGCCATACCTGATCCGGAGAGCTGAAGAAAACACCTCCATAGCCGGGCAGAGCGGACGGGAGCTTGGGTTGGTCGAAACCGAAATAAGACGAAGGAAACAACTGTCAAAGCAATTTTAATATTTAACCCATGATAATTGACAACCATAAAAAGTCCATATCAATCAGGCTGAGAAAGCTCGCGGCTATGCTTATCACCGGTGCTTTAATAATCGTGGTTTACTCAACCGACATTTTAAGCACTCCACATGGATGGTTTACAAAACATCATCTGGCTGGCTTAATTTTACTTCTGTATATAGTATTCTATGCAATTGACTATATTCTGGAATTTAACTACATTTTCTATTCAGACTCCGGAGATAAAATAGTTTTACGATATTATTCCCTTCGTCCGCTTGAAAGCGCACAAAATTCAATAGAGCTTCCAAAAAATGAATTCCATGATTTTAAAATAACCAAATCATTTTTCAATCTCAAAAATAAACTTATCCTTTACAGGAAGACAAAACGGGGGATAGCCAAATACCCGCCGGTGAGCATTACCGTATTGGGAAAGAAGGAAAAACAAAAGCTGATCCGTTCGCTAAGCCTAATAAAAGACAAATCAGTTTAAACACTTCCACATATTGTATAACATACTTAAATAGGCTCGCCTTCATAAGTATTGATATTTAGCGGATGAAGGTTTGTGAGCCACATATATCCATGAGTAAAATCATATTGTAAACATTGGTTTTATAATAAATTTGTTTTTTTTCAATTAAAAACAGAGCAAATTTTTTATAACAAAGACCAATTTATTGTTTTATCCTTAAAAATCAATTATTATGAACGTAGATAAGTTAATGATCGAGCTGGAGAAAAAGCATCCGGGGGAAGTTGAATATCTCCAGGCTGTAAGGGAAGTAGTAGAATCAATTGAGGAGGTATATAACCAGAATCCGCAATTTGAAGCAGCAGGCATTATTGAGCGCCTTGTAGAGCCTGACAAAATTATAACATTTAAGGTGCCATGGGTAGACGACCAGGGGCAAACCCATGTGAACCTTGGACACAGAGTTCAGTTCAACAATGCTATAGGGCCTTATAAAGGAGGTATACGCTTTCACCCCAGCGTAAACCTGAGCAGTCTGAAGTTTCTGGGCTTTGAGCAGATCTTCAAGAACAGTCTCACAACCCTCCCAATGGGCGGTGCCAAAGGAGGTTCCGACTTCAACCCGAAAGGCAAATCACAGCAGGAAATTATGAGGTTCTGCCACTCCTTTATGATTCAGCTTTGGAAGAACCTTGGCCCTGACATGGACATACCCGCAGGAGACATTGGTGTAGGCGGGCGCGAGGTAGGTTATATGTTCGGTATGCACAAAAAACTGACAGGTGAACACGTTGGAGTCTTCACCGGAAAGGGAAGGAACTGGGGCGGCAGCCTTATCAGACCGGAAGCCACAGGATACGGTGCCGTATATTTTGCACAGGAAATGCTTAAAGCCAAAGGCGAATCAATTGAAGGCAAAGTTGCTAGCGTATCAGGCTTTGGTAATGTTTCCTGGGGTGCAATTAAAAAGTTGAACCATCTTGGTGCAAAAGTTGTAACAATATCCGGCCCCGACGGCTATATTTATGACCCCGAAGGAATAAGCGGTGAAAAAATCGATTATCTTCTTGAGCTGAGGGCTTCAAATCAAGACATTGCAAAACCTTATTCTTACGAATTCCCGAATGCACAATTCCATGAGGGCAAACGGCCCTGGGAAGTTAAGTGCGACCTGGCATTCCCGTGTGCCATTCAGAACGAGCTGGATGAGAACGATGCCAAAAACCTGGTAGATAACGGCTGCAAAGTTGTTAGTGAAGGTGCCAATATGCCTTGTACACCTGAAGCCATTGACCTTCTCCTGGAAAACAAGGTTCTGTACGGACCGGGTAAAGCTGCAAATGCAGGCGGCGTTGCAACATCCGGTCTTGAACAGACGCAAAATGCAATGAAGCTTAACTGGCCCGCCGAGGAAGTTGAAGAAAAACTTCGCCAGATAATGGTCAGTATTCACGATTCATGCGCCAATTACGGAAAGGAAAGTGACGGCTACATCAATTACATGAAAGGTGCCAACATTGCCGGGTTCATGAAAGTTGCCAGCGCCATGCTCGATCAGGGAGTGATATAGTATTTTGCAAACAGAATATTAAAAAAGAGGCTGTCTGTTAAAGACAGCCTCTTTTTTTTAAACCCGCCACTATTAAACAAAGCCCGGTAAAGATAATTTGAGAACTTGTTTATTTTAAAAAGTAATTCTGCAAACAAAGACATTTTTTATGTAATAAAGTTAGCCTGCACAGGGAAATTTCGTATATTGGTTTACAATGAACGATCCTCACCTGAAATACAAAATTGCTATAAGTCTTATACCCGGTATAGGAAGCATTCTGGCCAAAAAGCTGGTAGAGTACGCAGGCGGGGCAAAAGAGGTATTCAAAATACCCCGGGAAATTTTGTGCAGTATTCCAGGAATAGGCAAAAGGCTGTCCGAAGAAATAAGCAAGGGCAACATTCTTGAAACAGCTGAAAAAGAAATAGAATTTATTATAAAATACAACATCAGACCTCTTTTCTTTTTTGACGGGGAATATCCCCGGCGACTCAAACACTGCCAGGACTCCCCCGTAATAATTTTCGCTAAAGGCAATGCAGACCCTGACCACAAAAAGATCATAAGCATAGTGGGAACCCGAAGTGCAACCGTCAATGGAAAGGAAACCTGCGGGAAGCTTATACGGGAGCTGGCAGAAAGAGGGCACAATCCGGTTATTGTAAGCGGTCTTGCCTACGGGATCGATATTTGCGCCCACAAAGAAGCTATGGACCACGGCCTGCAAACCATTGCGGTTCTTGCACACGGTCTTTCAACTATATATCCTTCGGTTCATTCAGCGGTTGCAAGAAATATTCTAAGTCAGGGTGCCCTTTTTAGCGAATTTTTAAGCTGGGAAAAACCAAAAAAGAACAACTTCATCAAGCGCAACCGCATTATAGCCGGCATGGCAGATGCAACCATCGTGGTTGAATCGGGTGAAAAAGGGGGAGCCCTTATCACAGCCGATATTGCAAACTCATACGACCGCGACGTTTTTGCCGTACCAGGAAGGATAACCGACAGGTATTCGGCCGGCTGCAACAAACTCATCAAAACACACAAAGCCGCTCTTATTGAAACCGCCGCCGACCTGGAGTACTTTATGGGGTGGGAAAAAGAAACAAATAACAAGGCGACAGGTCAAGCAAGGCTTTTTTATACTCCCACAAAAGAAGAGCAGATAATTATCTCTCTCTTCCAAAAAAGCTCTGAGGCGTCGGTTGACAAAATATGCCGGGAAACCGGCTTCCCGATAAGCAAAATATCCAACATTTTGCTTAACCTGGAATTTGAGGGGCTTCTAAAAAGCCTTCCCGGGAAAATCTACAAGTTATCATATTAAATCTCGCGGTAAGCAGGCCAAACACTTTCCCTTTACCAAATCATCCATGTTGTAAAACATAAGGCTCTTAAGCAAAAGAATGTTTTATAACATTTTTTATGTTTAACTATTTTTTATAACCATTTTTTTTTAAGTTTGTTGATGTTATTGTGACTTTTTTTAACCCAAAACCCAACAACAAATATGGATCCTAGAACAGAAAAATTTATGGCAAGTATTATTGCCAGAAACCCCGGGGAAACGGAATTTCACCAGGCAGTTCAGGAAGTTGCCGATTCCTTGATCCCATTTATTGAAGAAAACCCCAAATACAAACACGCAAAAATCCTGGAAAGAATTGCCGAACCTGAAAGGATTATTATTTTCAGGATACCCTGGATTGATGACAAAGGTGATGTGCAGGTAAACAAAGGATACAGGATTGAGATGAACAGCGCTATCGGTCCCTACAAGGGCGGTATTCGTTTCCATCCCACTGTAAACCTGAGCATTCTGAAATTTCTTGCATTCGAACAAGTTTTTAAAAACAGCCTTACCACCCTCCCCCTGGGAGGAGGAAAAGGCGGATCGGATTTCGATCCCAAGGGTAAATCAGACAATGAAGTGATGAAGTTCTGCCAGAGCTTTATGACAGAGCTGTACCGTCACATAGGTCCGGATACAGATGTGCCGGCCGGTGACATTGGTGTGGGAGGACGAGAAGTTGGCTTCATGTTCGGGCAGTACAAAAGACTGAAAAATGAATTCACAGGCGTATTTACCGGGAAAGGACGCGAATGGGGTGGAAGCCTTATCAGGCCAGAAGCCACAGGATACGGCACGGTTTATTTTGCCCAGGAGATGTTGAAAACACAAGGTGACAGCCTGAAAGGAAAATCGGTGTCAATCTCCGGTTCCGGAAATGTAGCCCAGTTTGCCACAGAGAAAGTACTTGAAATGGGTGGCAAGGTGGTAACACTGTCTGACTCGGCAGGCTTTATATATGACCCCAACGGCATAGACATGGAAAAACTTGATTATGTTAAAGAGCTTAAGAATATAAAAAGAGGCCGTATAAGTGAATATGCTGAAAAGTTCGGCGTAGAATACCACGAAGGAAAACGTCCCTGGATTGTTAAATGCGATGTTGCCCTTCCTTGTGCCACACAAAATGAAATAACCGAAGAGGATGCACAAACCCTGGTTAAAAACGGCTGCAGGGTAATATCAGAAGGGGCAAATATGCCTTCCACCCCCGACGCTGTTGAAGTATATCTGAACAACCGAATTCTTTACGGACCCGGGAAAGCGGCAAATGCAGGAGGTGTGGCAGTATCGGGACTGGAGATGACACAAAACTCAATGCGCCTTAGCTGGACACGTGAAGAGGTTGATGAAAAACTGCAGAGAATAATGAAAAGCATTCATGAAACCTGCAAAAAATTCGGAACAGAATCGGACGGATTCATAAATTATCTAAACGGTTCAAACGTAGGCGGATTTGTGAAAGTGGCAGATGCAATGATGGCTCAGGGCGTTGTCTGACAAACTAAAGAATATATGAAAATCCAAAAAAGGCTGCCTCATTGTAAGGCAGCCTTTTTTAAACCCCTCCCGCCAAAAGACGACTTTAAAATTAATTTTAGCTTGCAAGAAATTAATTAATAAATTTGCAGGTTAGAAAAAATTTTTATGATGCTTACCGACACTCATACCCATTTATACCTGCCACATTTTGAAAGTGACATTGAAAACGTCGTAGCTCGCGCAAGGGAAAAAGGGGTAAAATATATGTTCATGCCAAATATCGACACAAGATCGATTTCCGGTATGATGGACCTGACTGCTAAATTCCCCGGCAATTGTTTCCCCATGATGGGATTGCATCCCAACTCGGTGAACAAGGATTTTGATAAAGATTTGTCGGTGGTGAGCTCATGGCTTAAAAAAGAAAAATTTGCAGCAATTGGGGAAACCGGCATAGATCTCTACCGCAGCAAAGACTCTGTTCACTGGCAATCGCAAGCCTTAAGCATTCAGCTCAAATGGGCAAAAGATCTTGATCTTCCTTTGGTTTTGCACTCAAGAAACTCTTTTGAAGAAGTTTACGAAATTGTATCAAAGCATGCAGACAAAAATCTCAGGGGGGTGTTCCACAGTTTCAGCGGAAACGCAGACCAGGCAAAAAGGGCTGTTGAGGCCGGCTTTATGCTGGGCGTTAACGGAGTTATAACATTTAAAAACACAAAGCTTGTTAAAGTCCTGGAAAATGTTGATTTAAGCAATATAATTCTTGAAACTGACTCACCTTTCTTAACCCCGGAGCCATATCGTGGCAGAAGGAACGAAAGCAGTTACATTTTTTATATTGCCGAGAAAGTGGCAGAGATATACTCCTTAAGTGTTGAAGAAGTTGCAGAAATTACAACAAAAAACGCTTTTGAGCTGTTCAATTCAATTAATTAAAAAAATGGAGAAAAAACCATCCATCCTGTTAATATACACAGGCGGTACTATAGGCATGGCTTACCGGCCGGACACAAATCTGCTCGCCCCCGTTAACTTCGAGGAGATATCACAGCAACTGCCGGAACTTAAAAGATTCAACTATAACCTTAGGGCCGTCTCTTTCGACCCCCCGATTGATTCTTCAAATATTGACCCCTCTACATGGGTGAGAATAGCTGAAACCGTATATGAGAATTATCAATCATTTGACGGGTTTGTCATACTTCACGGTACAGATACAATGGCCTATTCGGCATCTGCACTCAGTTTTATGCTCGAGGACCTGGACAAGCCCGTAATATTTACCGGATCACAACTTCCTATAGGCATACTCCGCACCGACGGCAAGGAGAACATTATATCTGCAATAGAAATAGCTGCCGCAACTGAAAATGGCAAGCCCGCCGTACCGGAAGTATGTATATTTTTTCAAAACTCTTTGTTTCGCGGCAACCGCACTACCAAGTTCAACGCTGAATATTTTAATGCATTCATATCAGCGAACTATCCCCCTTTAGCTGAAACAGGAATAGATATTAAGTTTAATTTTGAGGCTATCCTAAAGCCTGCCAAAGGGAAAAAATTAAAAATTAATACCCGGCTTGATAACAATATTGGAATTTTAAAACTGTTTCCGGGAATAAAAAGCAATTTACTTCGTTCTTTTTTTAACATTCCCGGTTTAAAAGCCGTGGTACTTGAAACTTTCGGTTCAGGGAACGCACCCAATGCCGGATGGTTCCTTGATGAGATCAAATATGCAACAAGCAAAGGAGTAATCCTTTTGAACGTTTCACAATGTACTGCCGGCAGCGTTGACATGACAAAATATGAAACCGGGAAAAAGCTTTTGGAAGCAGGTGTATTAAACGGATACAATATAACCACGGAAGCAGCCGTTACAAAACTGATGTTTTTGCTGGGGCAAAAATTAAAAGAAAAAGAAATTAAGTTATTTATTAGTACCCCAATAAGAGGTGAAATAAATTAGTAAATTGTTTTTTTTATCGTTTTTTTTGTAATTTGGCAGACTGAAAAAAAGCATATCATTCTAAAAATGATATTGTGGGGAGAGGTGGCCGAGCGGTCTAAGGCGCACGCCTGGAAAGCGTGTATACCTCAAAAGGGTATCGCGGGTTCGAATCCCGCCTTCTCCGCACAAGGGATAAGAACAAAGATTTTATCTTTAAATTGTAAAAACCACTTTAATAATTAAATTTGAGACAAACCATGAAAAATTTATTTGCGTTTTTGGCGTTATTCGGAATGCTTTCATTCGGAGCATTAAACCATGCTGTAGCTCAGGAAGAATTTGCTCAGGAAGAGCAGGAAGTTGAAGAGCAAGAGTTTATGGAGGAAGAAACACTTCCTGAAGAAGAAGAAGAAGTTGCAGCCGAAGAAGAAGGGGCCCTGCACCAGGAAATAAAACGAATATTCATTGAAGGTGGAGCTGGCTTTATGGGCGTTGTACTTCTGGCGTTGATCTTTGGACTTGCAATCTCAATTGAAAGGATTCTCTACTTGAGCTTCGCTACAACAGACACTGATAAATTGCTTAAAAATGTGGAGGAAGCCCTCGAAAACGGCGGCGTTGAAGAAGCAAAGGAAGTTTGCCGCGACACGCGAGGGCCTGTTGCCAGCATTTTTTATCAGGGACTTAGCAAGATCGACGAAGGTATCGATGTAGTTGAAAAATCAGTGGCATCGTACGGTGGCGTTCAAACCGGATTGCTTGAGAAAAACCTGACCTGGATTTCACTTTTTATTGCAATTGCACCCATGCTTGGATTTATGGGTACGGTAATCGGTATGATCGAAGCCTTTGATGCTATTGAAGTTGCAGGTGACATTTCACCCTCACTTGTAGCAGGAGGTATTAAGGTTGCACTGATTACAACAGTATCGGGTCTGGTTGTAGCAGTTATTCTGCAGATCTTTTACAACTACATTACATCAAAGATCGATTCGTTGGTTAACAACATGGAGGATGCATCTATCTCACTTATTGATCTTTTGGTTAAACATAATCTTAAAAAACAGTAAACATGTCTGATCAGTTATTGCAAAAAATAATAAAAATCTTTATATACGTTCTGATGGGTGTTTCCGCCGTGTTTATAGTGTTTTTCTATTTCGGCGGAGTAGTGGAGGGAACGGCCGGAACAGAATATGAGCAGCCTGTAGTTACAGAAGCCTTTATAATATGGGCATATATACTGGCTGGGCTGGCTTTGCTTTTCACCATTCTCTTCCCGCTAATCAGAATGATATTAAATCCTCAGCATGCCAAGAAAACAGGGATCGGAATTGTCGTGGTAGCTCTTGTAGTTTTTGTCAGCTACCAGCTTGCTTCCGATGAACCTTTGCAGCTGGCTGCTGAAAGTGAGTGGAACACCCCGGAGGTTGTACAATGGGCCGGGGCAGGACTGGGAACATTATATACGTTGCTTGCCTTGGCATTTTTGTCAATCCTGTACACGGAACTCGTACGGTTTTTTAAGTAATATAACATACTGTAACGGCGTTACAGTATAAAAAACAAATACTATTATGGCAAGAGAAACTCCAGAAGTACCTATGGCCTCACTGGCAGACATCGCGTTCATGCTGCTGATATTCTTCCTGGTGGCTACCACCATGGATATCGATCAAGGGCTGCAACGCGTTCTGCCACCGATGCCGGATGAAGAAGAAATACCGGAGGATCAGCAGATAAGGGAACGTAACGTACTGGTGGTACTTGTTAACGCAAGGGATCAGTTGATGGTTGAAGGTGAACCAACTCCTATTGCACAGCTCAGGGATAGAGCAAAAGAGTTTATAGAGAATCCAGAAGATGATCCTAACCTGCCTGAAAAGGAGACGATAGACGTTCCCTATCTGGGTGAGGTATATACCCCGACAACTGCAGTCATTTCACTGCAAAACGACCGGGGAACCTCTTACGGCATGTATATAAGGGTTCAAAACGAACTTACTGCCGCATATAACGAACTAAGGGATGATTTGGCCATGGAACATTTTGGCCGCCCCTTCAATAGGCTTACTGATTCACAACAGGAAGCCATTCGTGAGGTTTACCCGATGACCATTTCAGAAGCTGAACCCAGAGAAGTAGGAGGAAACTAACAATGAGTACAAAAAAAGGAAAATTTAGAAAAAAAAGCAAAAAAGTACCCACTATAAGTGCTGCATCACTACCCGATATAGTGTTCATGCTTTTGATCTTCTTTATGGTCAGCACGACCATGAGAGAGGTGAGAGTAATGGTTCAGCAATCATTACCTGAGGCAACAGAGGTGACAAACCTTGAAAGAAGGTCGCTTGTGAGTAACATATATATCGGATCTCCGCAGCCTGCTTATCAGGACCTGTACGGTACATCACCACGTATTCAGCTTGACGACTCATTTGCCGATGTTGAAGATATTGCAGAGTTCATCGCAAGTGAAAGGGAAGAAATGGATGAATCAGAGATCCCTCACATGACAACTTCTCTGAGGGTGGACGAATACACTACCATGGGAGTTGTCACCGATGTCAAACAAGCTCTTAGGCGGGCAAATGCCCTTAGGATAAATTATTCAACAAGAGAAACAGAAGCTGTATACTAATTATAAGCTTAATGTGCATGAAAAAGGGGGCGTCTCAAAAAGAGGCCCCCTTTTTTTGTCTGAATACCACATCTGCCTCAAAGATAAATAAAGTGGTAAGATAAAGTTTCACCCAAACAGCGGTACAATCCCGCCGGGTAAATCCTGAGATTTGTGACCCCGGCGGAATTGTCTCGCAAAACCCACAGGCCGCTCGACGATCCCGCCGTTTAAAATATCGTGATCATTGTATTCTGTGACCCCGGCGGGATTCAAACCCACGACCTTCAGAACCGGAATCTGACGTTCTATTCAGCTGAACTACGGGGTCAGTTAAAATGCGAAATTAATAAATTTTATCAGCTTGAGAAAATGCTAAGTTTAAATAAAAAACTTGTATCCAAAATTTTGCCAAAGTTTTTCTAATTTCGCAGAAATAAATTCAAACCTGGAGTACAAGATGGATTATAATTTTACTGAAATAGAAAAAAAATGGCAGGAATACTGGGAACAAAACCAGATATTTGAAGTTGAGATTGATAATTCAAGGCCCAAATATTACGTGCTTGACATGTTCCCATACCCTTCCGGTGCAGGACTTCATGTAGGACATCCGTTGGGATATATTGCATCTGATATATATTCAAGATACAAACGCCATTGCGGATTCAATGTTCTTCACCCTATGGGGTTTGACGCATTCGGATTGCCGGCAGAACAATATGCTATCCAAACCGGACAGCATCCTGCAATTACCACCAACAATAATATCAGTCGTTACCGCAAACAGATGCTGAAAATAGGGTTCTCCTACGACTGGAGCAGAGAGGTGAAAACATGTGACCCTAAATATTACAAATGGACGCAATGGGCTTTCATAAAAATGTTCAAGCACTGGTTCAACAATAAAACCAACAAAGCTGAACCTATTGATAAGCTGATCGAAATATTTGAAAAAGAAGGGAACCTAAACGTTGACGCAGCTTGTAACAAATGTCGCCAGTTTGACAGCCGGCAGTGGAAAACTATGAGCGAAAAACAGCGGCAGGAGATCCTGCTTCATTACCGGCTTGCCTATCAGGCCGAAACTATGGTAAACTGGTGCCCCGAACTCGGGACCGTTCTTGCAAACGACGAAGTAAAAGAGGGCGTCTCATTAAGGGGCGGTCATCCGGTGTTTCAAAAAAAAATGAAGCAATGGTTCCTGAGGGTTACGGCCTACGCTGAAAGATTGCTCGATGGACTAGAAGAGCTTCAATGGAGCGAATCACTTAAAGAGATACAAAGAAACTGGATAGGCAGATCCGAAGGGGCTTCCATCTGGTTTGAAATTGCACCTCTTGAGAGTGGAAAACAGATTGACGAAACTATAGAGGTATTCACAACAAGGCCCGATACCATCTTCGGTGCTACATACATGGTTTTGGCCCCAGAACACAGCCTTGTTGAAAAAATTACTGCCGGGGAATACAAAAATGGAGTAAAGAAATATATTGAAGAAACAAATAAAAAAACTGAAAGGGAAAGGCTGGAAGAAGCCGGCTCAATTACAGGCCAATTTACCGGGGCCTATGCAAAACACCCCTTTTCTGGAGATCTTATTCCGATATGGATCAGTGACTATGTGCTCTCCGACTACGGAACAGGAGCTATAATGGCTGTTCCTGCCCACGACAGCCGCGACTACGACTTTGCAAAACATTTCAGCCTTCCGATAACCGAAGTAATTTCAGGGGGGGATATATCAGAGGGTGCCTATGACAGCTTAGAAGGGACCCTTGTAAACTCAAACTTCCTTAACGGCCTGAAAGTAGTGGACGCCATCAACAAGGTGATTTCCGAACTTGAGAGGCAGGGAATAGGTGAAAAAAAAATAAATTACCGCATTCGCGATGCAATATTCAGCAGGCAGCGCTACTGGGGCGAACCTTTTCCCGTGTACTACAAGAATGATATACCCTATGTACTTGAGGAGGATCAACTTCCCCTTGTACTGCCGGAAGTCGACTCTTATCAGCCGACCGAAGAAGGGGAGCCGCCGCTTGCCCGTGCCAAAAACTGGAAAACAAAGGAAGGCTATCCCCTTGAAGTAAGCACAATGCCGGGATTTGCCGGCTCATCAGCCTATTATATAAGATATATGGATCCGCACAACGAAAAAGAGCTTGTTTCCAAAGAGGCAAATGAGTACTGGAGGGATGTGGATCTTTACATTGGAGGCACCGAACATGCTACAGGGCACCTTATATACTCACGTTTCTGGAATAAATTTCTCTACGATACAGGGATGGTCTGCAGAGAAGAACCATTTAAGAAACTCGTAAACCAGGGGATGATACACGGCAGATCAAACTTTGTTTACCGTATCAAAAACACAAATAAATTTGTATCCAGCAACCTGAAGGATAAATATGATGTCACCCCTATCCATGTTGACATTAACCTGGTACACAATGACATACTTGACACAGGGGCATTCAGGAAATGGAGCCCTGAATACAGAGATGCGGAATTTATACTCGAAGAGGATGGTAAGTACCATTGCGGCCACGCAATCGAAAAAATGTCAAAATCAATGTACAATGTCGTAACCCCTGATGAGATAATAGAACAATACGGAGCAGATACTCTGAGAATGTATGAAATGTTCCTGGGTCCGATTGACCAGTCCAAACCCTGGGACACAAAAGGCATTGAGGGAGTTCATAAATTTTTAAAGAAAACCTGGCGACTCTTCCATGACAAAAATAATAAACCTAACATATCAGAAGAAAACCCTACTGAGGAAGAATTAAAAATTTTGCATACTGCAATAAAAAAAGTAACAGAAGATATTGAACGTTTTTCTTTCAATACCTCTGTCAGCGCCTTTATGATTTGCGTAAACCACCTTTATTCACTCAAATGTAACAAGCGCAAAATACTTGAGGATTTGATAATTATTCTTTCTCCTTTTGCACCGCACATCAGTGAAGAATTATGGAGAGTACTGGGTAAAAAAGAGAGTATAGCAGATGCTCCTTTCCCCGAATACAACCCTTCATACCTGAAGGAAGATCTCAAAAAATATCCGATAACTTTCAACGGCAAGGTAAAACTCAATCTTGAGCTTCCAGCAGGACTCTCACCCGGTGAAATTGAAGAAAAAGTGATAAATGATGAAAATGTAAAAAAATACCTGGGTGAGAAAAAAGTAAAAAAAGTAATAGTCGTACCTGATAAAATAGTAAACATAGTAGTTTAAAAAAGTAACTTTGTCAGGTGTCTGATAATTAAACGCCGGATCTGCACAAATCAGGTTTACCAAGCTAACATTCAACAAGTTAACACAATATGTCAATTGGCCGTATTAACGCCCATTTTTGTTCATGTTATTTTGTCTGACCTAGTTTGATGCGGTTTTTCACAGGCAAATGCCTTCAAGTTTGAAGAAGCTTTTGGTATTATTTTTCAAATAAAATCCAATAAACAAAAAAATTACACCTCTTAATATGAGAAACCTGTTTAAATGGGTACGTACCTATATAATTATAACTTTAGGCCTGTTCCTGCATGCACTTGGGTGGACAGCCTTTCTGATTCCTGCAGAAATTACCGGAGGCGGGATTACAGGTGTCGCTACACTTATTTATTATGCATCCGGTTTTCCCATTGGCTTAAGTTACTTTGTAATTAACTCCTTCTTTCTTTTAATCTCTTTTCGCTTACTGGGTATTGGCTTTGGAATAAAAACAATCGTTGCAGTTGCTTTGTTGTCTTTTATACTGGGACTTCTTCAGCAAATAATCACTGAACCTGTAGTACACGACACATTTTTGTCAACTGTAATAGGAGGCATGCTTGCCGGTGCGGGGGTCGGGGTTGTTTTTACCCAGGGGGGCAGTACCGGGGGTACCGACAATATTGCAATGATAATCAACAAATACAAAAACATAACACCCGGTAGAATAATACTTTATCTTGACCTGATAATAATTTCCTCTTCTTATTTTATATTCGGATCAATTGAAAAAATTGTCTACGGCTACGTAACAATGGCTGTAGTAGCATATGCTATAGACATGGTGCTTTCAGGCTCAAAGCAAACTTATCAGCTTTTTGTTTTCTCACCCAAATATGAAGAAATTGCCAATAATATCGCCGAAAATGTAAAAAGGGGGATAACCCTCATTGACGCTGAAGGATGGTACACCAAACAAAAAACAAAAATAGTTATGGTCATGATCCGCAAGCATGAAACCAATGATATCCTTAAAATAGTAAAAAAAATTGACCCGGATGCTTTTGTTTCACAAAACAATGTTATGGGTGTTTACGGAAAAGGGTTCGATGTTTTGAAGCACTGACAAGGGAAAAATTACGGTAAACCTCCGGTAATTTTTTTAATCTGAAGAGTGATTTTTCCCCGTTTTTATGCAACCCACAACTGCTGAAATATGTAAAAGTTTATTATAGGCAAATTATACCTTAAATGAACAAAAAAGGAAAGCTGATATTTTTATTTCTCGTCGCTGCATCTGTTATCATTGTGGTCCATTTTGTGCAAACCAATTTCACAAACGGACCCCTTGCAGAAGGTGATCTGCTTGTCAGTGCTGATACGGTTGAAACCGAAAATATCGAAATCGAAAAGGAATACGGTATAGCCGTTGATTCTTTCCATATTATAAGAGGGCGAATAAACCGCAATCAAAACCTCGCCTCAATACTTTCAAAATTTAACGTAAGTAATCTGACAATTCACAATATTTCCCTTTTACCTAAAGAGGTTTTTGATGCAAGGCGAATTCGTGCAGGCAATAATTATGCACTTTTTATTGACAGAATTGACAGCAACTCAGTTCACTACTTTGTTTATGAAAAAAACAATGTGGATTTTGTACGTATTCATCTAAAAGACAGCATAATTGCCGAAACAGGAAGTAAAGAAATTAATACTGAACGTAAAACTGCAAGCGGAACAATAAAAACCTCGCTTTGGCATACCATAACCGGTAACGGCTTAGACCCGATGATTGCCATTAAACTCTCTGAAATATATGCATGGAGTGTTGATTTTTTCAGATTGCAGCCGGGAGATCACTTCAAAATAATATACGATCACCATTATGTGGAGGATAATCCCATTGGGATAGGCGATATACATGCCGCTTATTTTAACCACAGGGAAGAATGTAACTATGCAATTCCATTTGAGCAGGATGGGGTTTTAAGCTTTTACGATATAGAAGGGAACAGTCTGAGAAGAACTTTTCTCAAAGCTCCCCTGCGCTACAGCAGGATTAGTTCCGGTTTTTCCCATTCACGAATGCACCCGGTTCTGGGTGTACGCAGGCCACATCATGGAGTTGACTATGTTGCCCCTGCAGGAACCCCGGTTTACGCAATAGGGGATGGTGAAATAATTGAAACTTCATACCGTCGTGCAGAAGGCCGCATGATAAGAATAAGACACAACAGCGTTTACACTTCCGGCTATCTGCATCTGCAAAATTTCGCAGAAAATATTAAGCCGGGAGTTGAGGTCAAACAGGGAGATGTTATCGGATATGTCGGCTCAACTGGAGTTTCAACAGGCCCTCATCTTGATTTCAGAATGTGGAGACACGGCCAGCCTGTTAACCCCCTTAGCATTGAATCACCTCCTGTTGAACCGGTAAGGATAGAAAAAATGGAAGCATTTGAAAATGTCAGGGAAAAATGGCTGAAAGAAATGGAAAAGTTAAATCTCAGCCATTAGTTTTTCTATAACTTCCGGGTAATATTTATGCTCCAGTTCTTTTATCCTGGCCGAGAGGGTTTCAACTGTATCCCCTGGCAGCACTTCACAAGTGGCCTGAAAAATTATACTCCCTTTATCATACTCCTCGTTAACGCAGTGAATGGTTATACCGGAAATTTTTTCGCCACTCTCAAGCACACTCCGGTGAACCTTATCACCATACATTCCCTTACCTCCATACTTGGGTAGAAGAGCAGGGTGAACATTAACTATACGGCCCTCAAACTCAGATATTAACCCCGGGGGTAAAAGCCATAAAAAGCCGGCAAGTGCAATAAAATCAATTTTATTTTTTCGAAGTATGCCGGTTATTTTATCCGTTTCATAAAACTCCTTTCTTGTAAAAACAACTGCGGGGATATTTTCCCTTTCTGCTCTCTCAATAACATACGCATCTGCGCGGTTGCAGAGAAGCAAGCTCACCTCAATACTGTCATGTTTTCGAAAATGGTCAACAACAGACTGAAAATTTGTGCCTGAACCTGAGGCAAAAACAGCAATACGCTTCATTAAATTATTTATATTTTAGTAATAGTTTGCAAATGAATTTTATTAAACAATCCATATAAAGAGCCCAGAGGATTAAAAAAAAAATAAAAATGTTTGATAATTTTGCTTTATTGTATTTCTTTGCAAAGTTAAAATTTATTACTAATTAAAATTTTAAAGTTATGTCAGACATTGCATCAAGAGTAAAAGCAATTATTGTAGATAAGCTTGGAGTTGATGAAAATGAGGTTACACCCGAAGCAAGCTTTACCAATGATTTAGGTGCAGACTCCCTGGATACGGTTGAATTGATAATGGAGTTCGAAAAGGAATTCAATATGTCTATACCGGACGACCAAGCTGAAAATATCGGCACCGTAGGCGAGGCTATCAAGTACCTTGAAGAAAACTCGAAATAGTATTACAGTCAGTTTTCAAATCAACCCTTTCGACAGTTTTTAAAAACACACGGGCGGTAAAATATCTTTGTCGCTTTTGTTTATGAGCTGTTGAATATGTTTTATAAAACTTTTAATCTGTTATAAAAATTTTTTTAGAATGGAATTAAAGCGAGTAGTAGTAACGGGTCTTGGAGCAATTACTCCACTGGGAAATAATGTGGAATCATATTGGAATAGCCTGAAAAACGGGGTAAGTGGTTCAGAGCTCATTACTCGCTTTGATACCACAAAATTTAAAACAAAATTTGCCTGCGAGGTTAAACAATACAAATCAACAGATTATTTTGACCGCAAAGAATCCAGAAAACTGGACCTTTATGCCCAGTATGCATTAATTGCAACAGATGAAGCCGTAAAGGATTCAAAACTGGATATAAAATCGCTTAATGCTGATAAGGCTGGAGTTATATGGGCATCCGGAATAGGTGGAATTAATACTTTCCTGGATGAGATAAAAGGGTTTGTAAACGGGGATTATACACCCCGTTTCAACCCTTTCTTCATACCAAAGATGATATCGGATATCGCATCAGGTCATATTTCAATTAAATATGGATTTGAAGGGCCAAACTTCAGTACAGTATCAGCTTGTGCATCATCCACCAATGCTTTGATAGACGCTATGAACTACATCAGGCTTGGAAAAGCCGATCTATTTATCGCAGGAGGTTCGGAAGCCGCTATCAACGAAGCCGGAGTCGGCGGTTTCAATGCAATGCAGGCGATCTCGACAAACAACGAAAACTTTAAAACTGCATCAAAACCCTTTGATGCTTCGCGGGACGGATTTGTAATGGGAGAAGGAGGAGGTGCATTAATTCTTGAGGAATACGAGCATGCAGTTCGCCGTGGTGCACCTATTTACGCTGAACTGATCGGCGGGGGAATGTCGGCAGATGCCTACCATCTTACCGCACCGCAGCCGGAGGGCATAGGCGCCACTAAAGTAATGAAATCAACAATTGCAGATGCAAACATCCGCCCTGAAGAGATAGACTACATTAATGCTCATGGAACGGCCACCCCACTGGGAGATATTGCCGAGACAAAAGGGATACTTAATGTATTTGGCGAGCATGCCTACAATTTGAATATCAGTGCGACCAAATCCATGCACGGGCACCTTCTGGGAGCTGCAGGAGCAATTGAGGCGATTGCAGCAATTTTTGCAATTAAAGAAGGAATCATCCCTCCAACTATAAATTTTGCCAACGAAGATCCCGAACTGGACAATAAATTGAATTTCACTTTCAATGAAGCCCAGAAAAAGGATGTTAAAATGGTCCTGAGCAATAATTTTGGATTCGGTGGACACAACACCTCCGTAATCTTCAAAAAGTTTGAAGAATAATAGATTTTTTTGCCCAAATTGACACAATTTGGAAGTCGGTTAAATGAAAAAAAAGGTACACAAACTGTCAGAGCCTGTCGAACTCCCCTTCAGCCTGATCGGTGTTTCCTGTCATGAAAGCGACTACAGGCTGACATGGGCAATAAACCGCAAATTGGGTTTATCTTTTGAAAAAAAAGAAAATCATGTTATAATTCACCCAAAATCCGGAGAAAAACTTGAGTTCTCAATGTTCTCCCATACAGATCCTGAAAAGTATCTTAAATTCAATATAATTTCAAACCGTTGCCATAACGGCTTTCTCCTGGAAAAAATAAAGAACATAGATTATTTGATACAGATAATTGGTGATATATCGGATGCATCAATTAACACACTGGTATCAAATATCAGGAAAATCGATTTGATCTCAGCAGCTTTCCCTCTTACAGGAGATGAAAAGCAGAAATTTTCCCCCTTGCTTCCCTTGGAATAAGGATAATACCTTATAATTAAACATATAATTTTTTGTATCTTAAGAAAAATGAAGGGATGATCCTCCATTATCAATACAATTGCATGAAAAAATCAACGTTTAATATTTAAAACACAATAATATACTGTAAAGTGTTTTATTTGAATGTGTTAAAAAGTGTTAAATAACAATTAAACGAAATTTCCAAAGTTATATTTGTAATAACATGGGAAAAAAGTTAATATGGATGCTGATTGGGATTATGGCTGTAGCCATAATCGGACTGGTCATAGTTCAAAGCTACTGGATCAGCAACGCCATTGACGTAAAAAACCAGCAATTCCGTCAACTGGCCTACCGCACACTTTATAACATAGTTCATGAGGTAGAGAAACAGGAAGTGCGTACTATTGTTTTAAGTGAAATGCGGCCTAATGTAAGAGACAGCACATTTATGCATACTCAGGGGTTCAGAAGTTTTCTTAATCCCAATTTCCCTGACCTGGAAAGTGAGGGGGGAATCTTCAGGGAAAGGGGCAGTTTATACACCGGAAGGTTTACCCAAGGAAGCGGAGGCGGTTCGGAGACATTTCACTTAGGTGAAGAAGAGATACTAAACATAGCACTTCCCGAAATTGATTCTGTTACATTTTTTTCACACGGAATTTTTTCATCTGCTCAAATGGGGAACTTCAATATTACCGGTACTTTTTCACAAAGGGATATTGTGGAAAAAGTGATGAGACACAGCATAAAAAACCCAAATAAAACAATTGAGGAGAGAATAAACAAGTCTTTTCTCGACTCAATCATAAGCAGGAAGATGAGCAATGCCGGTATAAACACCAAATGCGAGTTTGGAGTCAGAGACGAGTCCGGAGATTATGTAATTAAATCGGAAAATTTTAAGGAAAATCCGAATATGCTTGTAAGAAGGCTTTTCCCAAATGATGTTTTTCCGCGCCACAATTACCTTGCAATATATTTCCCCGAACAAAAATCATACATATTCCAGTCACTCGGGTTCATGGTTAGTTCATCAATCTCGCTGATACTTGTTATACTTGGAACTTTTTCATTTACAATTTACATAATAATCAGGCAGAAGAAACTTTCCCAGATGAAGAGCGATTTTGTAAACAATATGACCCATGAACTAAAAACACCCATATCTACTATATCACTGGCCTCGCAGATGCTTCACGACAAATCCATTCCCGTTGAGCAAAAAAATATTGAAAGTATTTCGGGTGTTATACAGGACGAAAGCAAAAGACTGGGCTTTCAGGTTGAGAAAGTGCTGCAGATGTCCATTTTCGAACAGGGCAAACTCAATCTCAAACCACAAAAAGTGGACGTACACGAACTAATAGGCAATGTGGCAAATAATTTTGACATACAGGTCAAGAATCAGGGAGGTGAAATTGTACAGAAACTAAAGGCCGAAAATTGCGTTCTGAGGGTAGACGAGGTCCATTTCACAAACATCATGTTTAATTTGCTTGACAATGCACTAAAATACAGCAAGGAAAATCCACTTATAAGTATTGAAACAAAAAGCAACAGGTCTAACTTTATACTAATTTTTCAGGATAACGGAATAGGTATACGAAAAGAAGAACAAAAACGAATTTTTGAACAATTCTACAGGGTTCCCACAGGCAACATCCATAATGTCAAAGGTTTCGGTCTGGGATTAAGCTATGTGAAAAAAGTTGTAGAAGGACATGGCGGCACTATTTCAGTCAGCAGCGAACCCAAGAGAGGGACCCGTTTTGAAATTACACTTCCAATAAAAAACAACCAGCAAAATGAAGGAAAATAAAACTAAAATAATGCTTGCGGAAGATGACGAAAACCTTGGTATGCTACTGAGGGAATATCTAAATGCCAAAGGATTTGAAACCAAGCTTTTTATCAATGGAGATACCGCATTCCGGGACTTCATAAAAAACAGCTACGAACTGTGTATTCTTGATGTAATGATGCCGGTCAAGGATGGTTTTACCCTTGCGCGGGAAATAAGACAAACAAACACTGAAATACCGATCATTTTCCTCACAGCCAAATCGATGAAAGATGATGTTATTAAAGGTTTCACCCTCGGCGCAGACGATTATATAACAAAACCCTTCAGCATGGAAGAACTGCTTTTCAGGATCGAGGCCATACTTAGAAGGACCAGTAACAAGAGCGAGATTCCCGAAAAATTCAATATAGGTAAATATGTTTTTGATACTAAAAAGCAAACCCTTCAGTTAGAAGACGAGGTAATACGCCTTACCACCAAAGAATCTGAATTGCTTAAACTTCTCTGCAACAATAACAACAAGATACTTGACAGGAATTTTGCCCTCAAAAGCATATGGATGGAAGATAATTACTTCAATGCCCGCAGTATGGATGTATATATAACAAAGTTGCGCAAATACCTGAAAAATGACCCTTCTGTAGAGATTATAAATGTCCACGGCAAAGGGTTCAAGTTGGTAATGTAACCAATCCGACAATTTTTTTCCTCAACGTATTATGGTATAATAAACACCTTTATCAAAATATTTCCGGCCCTATTTTAATATCCGGGCTGTAAAACCTTAAAAAGTGTTATTTTTGACAAAAAATCATTTTGGTTAATTATTTCTATAACAGATGTCAGTAAAACTTATTATTATAATCTCATTTTTAACTGTTTTAAATTGGGCCAGTTTAAACGGCTCTTCTCTTCCTTCACCAAATCTTACAGAAGATGCGCGAATAACAATGCTCACCTGCTCACCCGGTGATGAGCTTTACTCTGTATTCGGCCACAGCGCCATACGCGTACAGGATGAAGAGCTGAATCTCGACTGGGTTTTCAATTACGGAACATTTGACTTTGCCGACCCCAATTTTTACCTAAACTTCGTTAAGGGCAGGCTTAACTATGTTCTCTCTGTTGTAGATTATCCTTATTTTGAATTTGAATACAAAGCTGAGGGAAGATGGATATGGGAACAGGAGTTAAACATTGACCACCGGGAAAAACAGGAATTGTTTGACTCACTGGTAATAAATTACAATGTGCCCGAATACCGTTACTATCTCTACGACTTTTTCTTTGACAACTGTGCCACACGTATACGTGACATATTTACAGAAGCCATTGACAGAGACATAGAATTTGACTATTCCACCCTTGAAAAAGGTCAATCCTTCAGAGACCTTATCCAACCCTATCTGAAGGAAAAACCGTGGACAAAGCTTGGTATAAATCTTGTGCTGGGAAGGCCGGCAGACAGAACAGCAGAACCCTGGGAATATATGTTCCTGCCCGATCATATGATGGAAGCTTTTGAGCACGCCAGCTTTGTTGATAATAATGAAACAATCCCCTTTACCCCCGGCAGCAATATAATACTGGAAGGAAGTGAAGAAAGCAATAATATATTGGGAATTCCCCCACTTATTATACTGGCACTTATATTAGCATCGGGTGTGGTATTCTCTTACCTTGATATAAGAAAGAAGAAGCACACCAGGTGGTTTGATATTGCCATACTTGGCATTGCAGGCCTGCTTGGATTGCTTTTTTTATTTATGTGGGCATTCTCCGATCACCACGTAACCAACTGGAATTTCAATCTGCTGTGGGCACATCCTTTACATTTGGTTATGGTATTTTTACTTTTAGCCCGGAAAAGGCTGGTTAATGTTAAAAGGTACTATTTTATGGCAATATCCTTATTAACACTCCTGGTGCTTTTATTATGGCCTGTTTTCCCACAGGACCTGCCTGCAATTATAATACCTTTTTTACTTGCAATAATTGTACGGTCTGTAACAATTTTCCTGAATCTCAGAGAGGTGTCAATTTCGTCATGACTTTAGTTCCCCTCCGGTTTTTTTGCATGAATTTTGAAGGGTCAGGTGATTCAGGAATTTATCAGTTAAAAGCTAAAGAAATTCTATATGGCAAAACTTAAAAAGGAACTGGGGTTAAAAGATGTTGTAGCTATCTGCACTGGGTCAATGTTCAGCTCCGGTTTTTTCCTGCTTCCCGGAATTGCAGCATCTGAAGCAGGTCCGGCTGTATTCTTGAGCTATTTCCTGGCGGCAATTCTGATAATGCCCGCTATATTCAGCATGGCGGAGCTGGCCACAGCCATACCCAGAGCGGGGGGAGACTATTATTTCATTGACAGGAGCCTGGGGCCGCTTGCAGGGACTCTTGGTGGTGTAGGTACCTACTTTGCCCTTGTACTTAAAACTGCCTTTGCACTGGTAGGAATTGGAGCTTATGTGGAAATATTTTATGATATACCGATAAAGCTTACCGCACTTTCATTTACCGGAGTGTTTATGGTTATGAATATACTTGGTGCCAAAAAAGCCTCCGGAGTTCAAAAAATATTTGTACTTGTATTGATCCTTGTACTGTTGTTTTTTCTTCTCGAGGGTATGCGTGAAATATTCTTTTCACAAAGCTCAGGGTCATACAGACAAAATTATACGCCCTTTCTTCCACATGGCTTTGAAGGAATGATATCCACGGCAGGTCTTGTATTTGTTTCCTACCTTGGGTTAACAAAAATTGCCAGCATGTCGGAGGAAATAAAAAAACCTGAAAAAAATATTCCCCTTGGCATGGGCATATCATTGATAATAACCACAATCATATATGTTGCAGGTGTTTTTATTATTGTAGGTGTTTTGCCTGCTGACGAATTGTGGGGTGACCTCGCTCCCGTATCCAGTGCGGCCGAGAGGGTTTTTTCTTTAATACCGCCCCGCGCGGGAGCTCTCATGATTATGGCTGCAGCTGTTGCAGCTTTTGCTTCAACCGGTAATGCGGGGTTGATGACAGCTTCACGGTATCCGCTTGCAATGGCAAGGGACAAAAAATTCCCCTCCACTTTCGCCATCCTCAGCAGGTTCAGAACGCCTTTGCTTCCGATAATTGTCACTACTGCCATTATTGCTGTTATAATTTTATCAGTAAGCGAGAAGGAAATAGCACGTCTGGCCAGCAGTTTCCAGCTGATCATTTTCATGCTGATAAACCTGGCCGTCATAGTAATGCGCAACAGCCGTATTGAAACATATGACCCGGGCTACCTCTCCCCTCTTTACCCCTGGATGCAGATCTTTGGAATAATATCCTGTATAGTACTCTTTACTTTTCTCGGCTGGGGAGCAGTACTGTTCAGCCTTGGTATTGTTGCCATAGCACTGATTTGGTACTGGAAATATGTACGTAAACAAGTTATTCCGGGGGGAGCTATATACCACTGGTTTGCACACCTTGGGAAGAATCAGCGAAAAGAGCTGGAAGGTGAATTCTTCCACATATTGAAAGATAAAGGACTAAGGGAAGGTGATCCCTTTGATGAGATGATCGTAAAGGCAAAGATCACCCGGCTTGGTGATAAAAATGTTCCTTTTGAACAGCTTGTCAGGGATGTTGTAAAACAATTCGAGGAAGATCTTGACATAAGATTTGACAAGGATGCACTAACAACCGAATTTATTAATGTAACCAGCATTGATCCTGCACAGATAATCCCGGGAGTTTCGGTTCTTTATGGAAAAGTTGACAATATTGAGTGTCCTTCACTTCACATAGTGCTTTCGGATAAAGGCATCAAAGAACCTGTTGTAAAGGGTGAAGTGGAATACGAAAATCATATAAATGTTATGTTTTTCCTGGTCAGCAAAAGTGATTACCCGCGTCAGCAATTGAGACTTCTTTCAAGGCTGATGGATGTAGTAGAGCGCAAAAAATTTGTAGAAAAAATTTCAAGCCTGAAAAATGATCGCGAGATAAAAGAGTATCTCCTTCACAACGAAAGATATATCTCTATGCACCTGACTGAAGGTGCACCGCAGGGAGAATTGATAGGCAAAAAAGTTAAAAAAATCCGATTCACGCATGGAGTTTTGCTTGCACTGGTGCAAAGAAAGGAGCAGATATTTTGCCCCGACGGAGAGACAGTACTTCAAAAAGACGATATTGTAACATTCATAGGTAAGCCTGAAGGTATAAGTACACTTTTCAACAAATACATTCACAGAGAACCCGATCAATAATACACCTTTATTCTGCCACACTCCTTCCTTTATTGGGTGAGAGAACATAATTATTGATATATTTACAACATGGGGCTGATAAAAAATAATAAGCTAAAAAAGGACCTGAAATTAATTGACGTTATAGCCCTGAGCACCGGTGCCATGTTCAGCTCCGGATTTTTCCTTTTACCCGGTATCGCCGCACAGCATGCAGGACCAGCCGTTTTTTTAAGCTACCTTTTGGCAGCAATCCTTATTCTTCCGGCAATGTTCAGCATGTCTGAGCTGGCTTCCGCAACACCCAAAGCCGGAGGCGGATATTTTTTCATTGACAGAAGCCTTGGCCCCTTATTCGGAACATTAGGCGGACTCGGTAATTATCTCGCCCTGGTTATGAAAACATCCTTTGCACTTGTAGGAATAGGCGCATATGCAGCACTATTTTTTGAAGTTCCAATAAAGCTGACCGCCATTACTTTTGCAATTGTATTCATGATATTGAATATTGTAGGGGTGAAAAAAGCTTCCGGAATGCAAAAAACATTTTTTTTCGTGCTGGTGGGAATTCTTGTTTTTTTTATTGCCGAAGGAATGCGGGAGATATTTTTTTCCGAAAACACCGGTGAATACATTAAAAATTATTCCCCTTTCCTGCCCAATGGATTTGAAGGTTTGTTCTCAACAGCCGCACTTGTATTTGTATCATACCTTGGGCTTACAAAAATTGCAAGCATGTCAGAGGAGATATATAAGCCGGAGCGCAACATTCCGTTGGGGATGATACTTTCGCTTGTCATAACAACAGTCATATATGTGCTGGGAATTTTTATAATGGTCGGTGTCATACCGGCAGAACAATTGTGGGAGGATCTTGCACCGGCATCCACTGCCTCCGAAAAAGTTTTTTCACTGATATCCCCCACAATGGGCACTTTGCTGATTGTAATCGCTGCAGTTATGGCATTTGCCTCAACCGGAAATGCCGGGCTTATGACCGCCTCCCGCTATCCCCTGGCAATGGCAAGAGATAAAATACTGCCCGAAGCTTTTGGAACAATAGGTAAATTTAAAACACCTGTAGTATCTGTTATAGTAACTTCCGGAATACTTATACTGGTTATATTGACGGTAAGCGAAAGCGGAATTGCAAAACTGGCAAGCAGTTTTCAGCTTTTGATATTTATTCTCATAAATGCCTCGGTAATTGTAATGCGAAAAAGCAAAATAGAAGCATACGATCCCGGTTATCATTCTCCTCTCTATCCATGGATGCAAATATTTGGTATATTAACCTCCTTTTTCCTTATCATTTACCTGGGCTGGGGTCCGGGACTTTTCACAATGGGAATTTCAGCGCTGGCCTTTGGCTGGTACTGGTATTACGGCAGAAAGCACACAAGGCGCGAAGGGGCAATATACCATTGGTTTGCCCTGCTGGGTCATAAAGAGCACAAAGCACTTGAAAATGAACTTCTTTATATTCTAAAAGAAAAAGGGCTGCGCGACGGAGATCCGTTCGGTGAAATGGTCGTCCAATCGAGAATAACAGATATTGGAAATAAAAGAGTTTCATTTAAATCCCTTGTCACTGAGGTAACAAAAAAATTCGCACAGGATATTGGCAGCTCTGACAAGGGTTTACTGAAAAAGGAATTTCTCTCTGTTACGGGCATTGATCCTGCTCTGGTTATCCCAAGAGTTTCCATTCTTTACGGTAAAATTGACAATATTGAAAATCCCATGCTTCATGTGGTCCTTTCGGAAAGAGGAGTGAAGAAACCTGTTATAAAAGGTGAAATATCCTCAGAAGATAATATAAGGGTCTTTTTCTTCCTCCTCTGCAGAAGCGATCAGCCAAAGCTTCAGCTGCGCCTGCTATCGAGATTGATGGATATTGTAGAGAGGGAAATGTTTGTTGAAACCATAACCGCCATTAAAAATCAGCGTGAAATTAAAGAATATCTGTTGCACAATGACAGATACATAACCCTTCATCTTGAAAAAGTTACAAAACAGGCTGAACTTATAAACAAATCACTCAGGGAAATCAGGTTGCCTAATGATGTCCTTGTTGCAATGGTGCAGAGAAAAGACCACATATTTACACCAAGAGCCGATACTGTTCTCAGGGAAAACGATATTGTAACCATAATAGGGGAACCTAAGGGTATAAAAACATTATTCAACAAGTATCTCCATACCCGGTCATCATAACAGACCTGCTTACGTCTCATTCCCGGTCTCTGACGCATCTGACAGAAAGCCTGTTTCCCTCTCCGGTATTTAACCTGCAGACACCCGCGCAATTATGGTTCATGCTATTAATCTGACGGGGGTTGCCATGTAAACGTATAAGTTTGATTTGCCTCCAAATGTGCATCATAACTTGCCCAAACATAACCTTCTTCATCAATTTTTCCCCAAATTACTATATCTCCTGCCGGCACATTCTCATAAGTGGTCTCACTTCCGTTACCTATGGTCCTTTGATCATTCTCGGAAATGTCTCCCCATCTTACATCTACAATGGCACTAAAGCCGGTTTCGTTTTTCACGATCACAGTTCCGCGATCATCATCGTCTTTTTCACATCCCGTAATTGCAAAAAGCAATCCTAAGGCAACTGCAGATATTAAAACAAGTTTTCTCATAATTAAAAAAAATTAAATAACAATATATATTAAATTTTACGATAATAATATGAAAAAGTTGAACCATTTTATAATTTAAGAGATATTAAATTATTTAAAAACCATATATTTGAGAAAAATAACGAAACACCTAAGCAATTGATGCAATATCTTGACAATAAGAATTTATAAGATTTTTACTTTTTTGGAACACCTGACTTTATTGTTGATTATCAGTATTTTTCGATGCAAAATCAACTAAGTATATGTTATTTTTTTAAAACTCAGCTATTTTTTTTGAAAAATTATTTGCTAAACCCATGTAATCCCCTACATTTGCTATGTATAACATTTATAACCTAAAATTCCTTTATTATGAACAAAGCAGAACTAATTGATGCAATTGCTCAAAAAGCAAACCTAACAAAAGCAGACGCAAAAAAAGCACTTGATGCTTTTATGGAAACCACAACTGATTCACTTAAAAAAGGTGACCGTGTCGGTCTTGTAGGTTTTGGATCTTTCTCCGTTTCAAAAAGAGATGCCAGAACCGGAAGAAATCCCCAAACAGGGAAGCCAATGACAATTAATGCCAAAAAAGTTGTAAAATTCAAGCCCGGCAGTGAACTAGACAACGCTGTACAATAAATATCAAAAACAAAGCGCAGAAAAAAGGGGCTGTCTCAAAAGAGCAGCCTCTTTTTTTGTGGCCGGATATTACCAATCATGGAGTGGTCACTTAAAAAAGCGCTTTGAAACTTAAATTGTGGTGCAATTTTGGTGAAGCTCTAAAAACCAAAAAACGCAACCGATTGGGTTTTGCCAAAGTCGGGGTGGGAGGATTTGAACCTCCGACCTCGTCGTCCCGAACGACGCGCGCTAACCGGCCTGCGCTACACCCCGGTTTGTAACCGAATTGTTTTTCTGCAAAATTAGAAAAAATTCCTGTATCTGAACAAACGGTCGTCAAAAGCATTATTGTACAAACAAAAAGATATTTCACCTCTTTTTAAAGCCCCGCTGCCTGAGAGCTTCAAAAAGAACAACAGCTGCGCTTACCGACACATTCATTGAATCGACTTTACCAAACATTGGAATAATTATGTTCTCGTCGGATCTTTCAATCCATATTTCACTCACACCCCTGTCCTCGGCACCGACAACAAGCGCTAAAGGCAGCTTAAAGTCGGTTTCATGATAAGGCCTTGAAGCGTTCAGTGCAGTTACCGCAACACGTATTCCCCGCTCTTTTAGCCAATCCAGTGCCTCACCGGTTGTGCAGGCAACAACATTACTGGTAAAGACGCTGCCCAGACTTGAACGGATAATATTGGGATTGTAAATGTCAGTGCCCGGATCACATACAATTACCGCATCAACGCCTGCAGCATCTGCCGTCCTCAACATTGCGCCGATATTGCCGGGTTTTTCAACCGACTCAGCTACAAGAACAAGAGGATTTTCAGAAAGCTCCACCTGATCTAGCTGCAATCTTTTGGGTACCATCAGTGCCAGCACTCCATCAGAACCCTCACGGCAGGCAATCCTCGAATAAACCTTACGGGGCACCTCATAGAGAGGGTGACCGGGCAATATTTTCCTTATACGTGCATATTTTTCTTCCCCGGTCAAGCTGGGAGAAACAAAAATTGTATGAGTTTTAAACCCGCCGGAAACGGCAAGCTGAACCTCCCTGAACCCCTCAACTATAGTTAGGTTCTCTTTTTTTCGCTCAACCCCCTTGCGTAAGTGCACTGCCTGTTTGATACGGGGATTTTGTAAACTGCTGATTCTGTGGTTCATTTTCTGTTCTCCTTTTAAGGCCGTGTTAATGCAAAATTAAGAAATTCAACATCCGAAAAAAGCTAACAAATATGCAAGCATTACATTGTCCGGCAAATAAACACGCCCGCAGGCAAATATTCGGCAAAATCAGTATGCCGATATCTTTGGTTTTTAAATTAAATTCCTTAATTTTAGAAACAGGAAGATATGTTAATATATTATTAAAAACCTTATCAGAGCTTCTTTTAAGCTGCATTTGAAAATTGCCGGTTAACCGGATTAGTTTTTTAATTTCATTTTAAAACATAAAATTAAGTTTATGGAAAGAAATCTGATCAGGAAGATACAGGGATATAATCAATATCCCTCGGTTTCAATTTTTCTGCCTACGAGCAGAACTGTCCCCGATAACAATAAAGACAAGCTTGCACTGAAAAAACTCTGCAGGGATGCTGAAAAAAGACTCCTTAATGAATTTGACAAACGTCAGATGAACGGACTGATCAAAAAACTGAAAAAAAATGTGGAATCGGTTGATGTAAGGCATAATCTTGATGGATTGGCTGTTTTCGTGAACAACGACTTTGAAAAAATAGTACGACTTCCTTTCCCGGTAAGGGAAAGGATTGTAATTGACCATAATTTTGCAACACGGGACCTAATAAGGGCAATGAACAGAAGCATAAAATATTACACTCTTTCGCTAAGCTCGGACTTTGTAAGGCTTTTTCAAGGCTACCGTGATACACTCATTGAAATAACAGAAAAAGGGTTCCCCTTTGCGAATCCATACCCGAGAGGATCCAACCTGGAGCTTTCCACATCATTTAAGGAAGCAAGACTTAAAGAGTTCTTCAATCAGGTGGACAAATCTTTTCAGAACATATACAACAGCAATCCGATGCCGCTTGTACTTACCGGGGTTGAAAAAAATATTGCCTCCTACAGAGAGGTAGCCGACAATAAAAGCATTATTTTAACCTCGATTGAAGGAAACCACGATCACACAACCATCCATGAACTGGAAAAAAAAGTATGGCCTGTTGTTAGAGAAAAAATGGCAGAAAAAAGAAAACAAATAATGGAGAGGGTCAGCAGGGCAATAAGTGCCCGAAAATTTGCCAGCGGACTTAATGAGGTGTGGCAACTGGTAAAAGAGGAACGCGGCGAGCTTCTGCTGGTGGAAGAGGATTTTTACCAGCCGGTTAAATTCACAAATAACGGTAAATCTCTTATTTGCGTTGACAACTGTGAAGATCAAAAGGATATTGTGGAAGACATTGTAGATGAAATCTCAGAAAAAATAATCTCCAGCGGAGGACGTGTTGTTTTTATGGAAAACGGTTCACTTGACAGTTACGACCGGATTGGACTTATACTTAAATATTGAAAATAATAATACGCTACTTTCTCTAGATATAGCTTTCACAGGGATTACCATATTATGAATCGATCTTGAGTACGGCAAGAAATGCTTGTTGGGGAACTTCCACATTGCCCACATGACGCATTCGTTTTTTACCCTTTTTCTGTTTTTCAATCAACTTTCGCTTGCGTGTAACATCACCACCGTAACATTTTGCCGTAACATCCTTGCGGATTGCCTTTACCGTTTCACGGGAAATGATCTTGGAGCCTATGGCAGCCTGTATTGCAATATCAAACTGTTGACGGGGAATAAGTTCTTTTAGCTTACTGCATATTTTTTTACCGAAACTGTAGGCATTATCGCGATGAATAAGTGTTGACAAAGCATCAACCGGCTCACCGTTAAGCAAGATATCAAGCCTTGTAAGATTGGCTTGTTTATAACCCGACTGGTGATAATCAAGGGAGGCATAACCCCTTGTAGCGCTTTTCAAGCGATCATAAAAATCAAATACAATTTCCGCCAGAGGCATCTCAAAAGTGAGTTCAACCCTGTCACTTGTCAGATACTGCTGATATTTTAAATTGCCTCGCTTGCTAATACATAAATTCATGATTGAACCAACAAACTCGGACTTGGAAATTATCTGTGCAGTAATAAAAGGCTCCTCTATATAATCAAGCTCATTGGATGCGGGCAAATCATAAGGGTTGTTGACAATCAGTGTTTCCCCGCTTTTGGTATGAGCCCTGTATGAAACATTGGGAACTGTTGATATAACAGACATGCCGAACTCCCTTTCAAGGCGTTCCTGCATTATCTCCATATGCAGCATACCCAGAAAACCGCAACGGAAACCAAACCCAAGAGCAAGAGAAGACTCCGGTTCATATGACAGCGAAGCATCATTCAATTGAAGTTTTTCAATGGAAGTTCTCAATTCTTCATAATCCTCAGAATCTACTGGATATATGCCTGCAAACACCATCGGCTTCACAACTTTAAAACCGGGTATTGAATTCTCACAAGGCTGTTCAACGTGGGTTATCGTATCTCCAACCTTTACCTCTTTTGAACTTTTAATCCCCGATATTAAATATCCCACATCCCCGGCCTTTAAAACATCCCTGGAAACCTGCTTAAGCTTAAGGACCCCAATTTCATCTGCAGTGTATTGCCTGCCGGTAGAGACAAATTTTACAAGATCACCTTTTCGTATCTCCCCGTTCATAACACGGAAAAGAACATTTATGCCCCGATAAGGGTCGAAAATCGAATCAAAGATCAAAGCCTGCAAAGGGGCATTCATATCACCCTTTGGAGGGGGTATACGAGTAATGATACTCTCCATTATCCTCTCTACACCCATTCCCGTTTTACCGCTGGCTTCAATAATGTCGTCACGGTCGCAGCCTATAAGCTCCACAATCTGATCTTTCACCTCCTCCGGTTTGGCCACATCAAGGTCCATCTTGTTGAGAACCGGGATTATCTCCAGATTATGATCAACAGCCATATACAAATTGGAGATGGTCTGTGCCTGTATTCCCTGGGTTGCGTCAATGATAACCAAAGCACCTTCGCAGGAATATATGGAGCGGGAAACTTCATAGGAAAAGTCAGCGTGACCGGGTGTGTCTATCAGGTTAAACACGTAATTTTTGTCCCCGCTTACATACTCCATTTGTATTGCATGGCTTTTTATAGTTATGCCCCTCTCTCTTTCAAGATCCATACTGTCAAGAACCTGATCCCGGGCCTCCTTATCCGAAACTGTTCGGGTGAGCTCCAGCAATCTGTCAGCCAACGTACTTTTACCGTGATCTATATGCGCTATTATACAAAAGTTTCTTATATGCTCCATCTCTTATAATCCCTATTTTGAAGCTACAAATATATTTGTTTTATCTAAAAAAATAATTACGCAGCCATTTAATAAGATGTATTTAAAAATAACCGTAAATGCATGGGAAAAATTGCAAGCTTTGAGCAGAAATCAAAAGAGTGTGTAAAAGCTGCTTAACACGATAAAAACGGGGAATTCTACCACTTTATCAATCCGAGCTTGTCAATGCTGACATGCTCGTAATCGGGAGACGGGGAAAACTCCTTACGGGGGATATCCTTTTGCTCAACATCGACTACTTCAGTGCTGTATACAGATCCGTCCTCAAAATATTCAACCGACCTTAAAACCAACCCTTCTTTCATTAAGTGAATATATTCGGGTGTTGACTGATAATCGAAATCCATCAAATCCCAGGCCATATCATTTATAAACATACGGAACTCTTCTGTATCAAAATCCTCACAAAGATTAACCTCATTTGTCAGCCAGAGCTCTTCCCTGAGGGAGCCTTCAACAAAAACCTCGTATTTCCTGGCCTTATAATCCAGTATTGTCTCTGTTTCATCTGTCATTACTATTTCCATCTGAACATCCGGCTGAAAAACTACAGGCTCGTCAGGCTGCTCAAGTTCTGTCTTTAAATTTTCATAAATTGCCAGGTAAAAAGGTTTGTCTTCGGGCGAAGCAGTTTCCACCTCCTGCTTGAAATGTTCCAGGGTAAGTTTCCTGATCTCATAAAGACATGAATCCAGGCTGCCTCTCCAGTAGGTTTTATCTGCAGGATTAGTAAAGGTTATTTCTCTTTTTTCAAGATCAAATATAACGGTATGCGACTCTTCAACTGACTTAAACAAATTATCCTGGAAATACATCCTGCTTTCACTTGGCAGGCCTCTGCCAGGTTCGTGTATAACTTCAGTGATAACCAGGCCTCCTTGTACCGGTAAATAAAATACAGCCAATATAACCGGCAAAATCAAAAGTATCCTGCAGTTGGCAACAAACTCTCTCATAATCCATTTTCATCTGTTTCCAGTTCAAGTGTATAAAGAACCGCTTCCATTTCCCTTATGAGATCTCGCTTATCTGTCTCGGGTGAAAAAACAAAAGCTTCAACGGTTACTACCCTGTCCCTTTCCTCATCTATTGTTGTAAGGCTAACAAACGGACCGCCCATAAAGTGGTTCTCAACCCTCCAGAGGCCACGAATTTCTGCAAATTCACGACCTTCATGCTCAAACGTCTTAAAGTGCGGCTGATAATATCTCATCTCGGTGGTCATCCACGTGTCCGGACGCGGACCGGGAACGTAAGACTTTAAAAATTCATTCCTCCTCTCTATTAAGTAATCAGCCGTAAGATCTTCAAGTTTTGGATTATCCCGTTCGTAATGATAAACAAACACCCCTTTTATTTTCTCTTTTGGGGTAACCTCGTGCTTAGCTATCCAGGCAAAATTGGTTGTATCGACATCCATCCTGAAACCCGGAGGAACTGAAAGCGAAAGATTATGATTCCGGGAAAGGCGATCTGATATTTCTCTCTTTTTATATCTCTCAAAGGACTGAATATGTCTTTCCCGTTCGGCTTTGAACAAATGGTCAAGGATTCTGTCTTCATATTTCTCAACAAATGAATACAGGGACTGGGAGTCCATTGTATTTATCTCGATAACCAATTGCGGTCTTGCCCACACATTCCTTCTTACAACCATCCTGGTCTCTTCATACCGGGGTGATACGTTCACCATTACTACATTGCGGTGAGACCTGAAAACACTTTTAAAAGCTTCATGCTCAATTCTGGCAAGATTAAACATAGGCTCTACCTGAGGCAGTGCAGGCTGAGGCTGCCTGAACAGTTCATTGAGCTTTTCCCCGCCCTCAGTTTCCCATATGGGATCGTTAATTACCAAAACAGCTTCACCGGGTCTGCCTGTAACACTTGGCATCCTTCCGGTACCTTCAGTGTCACATGAACTGAAAAAGCCGACAATCAAAGCTGCCAGGATAAGTAATATATACTTCATATTTTTTAATATTGATTTACTTTGACTTTTTGTTAGAAACGAAAAAAGCGGCAGAAAAAGTACTCTCTTTAATTCAAATATACAATACCAGCAAAGGCAAAATGCAATTGTGCCGAAAAACACTTCCTGTTATCTAATGTAATATAATCACTCTTTATCATTCTTCCGATCATCTCTGTCTTCCTCTTCATTCTCCCCACCAATGTCTTTTGAAGCTTTTTTGAATTCTTTTATCCCCTGGCCCAGACCTTTCATTAATTCGGGTATTTTCTTTCCTCCAAAAAGTAACACAATTACCAGTAGTATAATTATTATCTGCCAGGGACCCGGCGCTCCAAACAGTAAAAAATTAAATGTCATAATTTTACCTTTTTAATTAAACAAATATACAAAATATTTATCCCGCCACTACAGCTGAAAAAAATTATCTAATTGAACAACCTTACAATATCACTGGCATTTGCATATATTAGAAGTGAAAATAGAAAGAGCATGCCTATTATCTGGGCATATTCCATAAACTTTTCACCTGGTTTCCGGCCAGAGATGATCTCATATAAAAGGAACATAACATGGCCTCCGTCAAGGGCAGGAATAGGAAGCAAGTTCATAATACCCAAAATAATTGAAAGAAAAGCCGTCCAATACCAAAAAGCCTGCCAGTCCCACTCCCCCGGGAAAATACCTCCAATCGTTATGAACCCGCCTATAGACTCATACGCTTTAGTTTGCGGTGAAAATATTAACCTTAATTGTTTAAGGTAACTTGTAAAGGTTGAAACACCTCGATCAAACCCTGCTGGTATTGATTGTGCAAAATTGTATTCGGTACGTTCAAGATCGAAAAATCTGCTCATGTCTCCTTTGGGGTAAACACCAAGCAAACCGGTTTCCGGAACTGTAACAGGAATATCAACCCTTGATCCTTCCCTCGCGACGGTAACTAACACTTCCTGATTTTTATGCTGCTGCAGCTTATTGCGAAATTCATTGAAAAAAGGAACCTCTTCTCCATCTAATTTCAAAATACTGTCATTTTCCTTAAAGCCTGCCTCTTTTGCCGGTGAATCATCGGTAAAGCCATCGACAATAAAAGGAAACCGGGGAGAAATAAAGGGTTTTCCCTGCAATATCTCAGGTAAAGCTTCCTCGGGAAAGTGCAGATCTTTTATCTCACCATTGCGCTCTACTGTTATTGTGCGAACATTCTCAAGCACTAATGTCGGGACAACCTGATTGAAGTCTTCCACCTGCTCACCGTCAAGAAACAATATCTTATCCCCGCTCTGCAGCCCGACTTCCCGGGCAAGCGAATCGGCGTGAATACCATATTGCAAATTGGAAGTTGGCAAATACTGATCTCCCCACACGAAGAGTATAGAGGAAAAGATCAAAAAGGCCAGGACAAAATTGGTCAGCACACCCCCAAGCATAATCAAAAGGCGTTGCCATGCAGGCTTGGATCTAAATTCGTAGGGCTTAGGAGGCTGTTTCATCTGCTCTTTGTCCATTGACTCATCGATCATGCCCGATATCTTCACATAACCGCCCAGGGGCAGCCATCCCAAACCGAACTCTGTTTCACCAAACTTCTTTTTGAACAATGTTGCACCCGGATTGAAAAAAAGATAAAACTTTTCAACCCTGGTTTTAAACAGCTTGGCAAACAAAAAATGTCCGAATTCATGAAAAATTATAAGTATGGACAAGCTTAGAAGAAACTGTATGACTTGTATCAATATTTCCATTTAATTTACCTTTATCTGTTTAAATTACCAATCACCTCTTCAGCATACAAACGGGCTTCCCTGTCGCTTTCCCTGTAATCATCCAGTGAGGGTTGCCTGACAAGCGAAACCTTCCGCATTGTCTTTTCAACTATTAAGGGAATATCAAGAAACCCTGCGCGACTACCAAGAAACGCCTCCACCGCCACTTCATTTGCAGCATTCATAACACAGGGCATTGTTCCCCCGGCATACATCGCCTCGTAAGCCAGCTCAAGATTTTTGAAGCGATCAGTATCAGGTGCTTCAAAAGTAAGACTGGGATAATCGGTAAAACTGAAACGGGGAAAATCTGTTTTTAGTCTCTCAGGATAGGAAAAAGCATATAAAATTGGCAGCTTCATATCGGGCAACCCCATTTGTGCTTTAATAGAACCGTCTTCAAACTGCACAAGTGAATGGACGATAGACTGAGGATGAACTATTACCTCAATCTGGGTGGGTTCAAGGTTAAACAACCATCTGGCCTCAATTGCTTCCAGTCCTTTATTCATGAGAGTTGCAGAATCGATCGATATTTTCGCTCCCATATCCCAGTTAGGATGCTTAAGCGCTTCACCGGAAGAGACATTTTTTAAAAAATCATTATTTTTTTCAAGAAATGGTCCGCCGGAAGCTGTCAGGTAAATCTTCTCTATTGCATTTAACTCTCCCGCAAGACACTGAAATACTGCAGAGTGTTCTGAGTCGACCGGTATCAGGAGCACATTTTTCTCTGAAGCCATTTTAGTGATCAGTTCACCTGCAATTACCAAGGATTCCTTGTTGGCCAGAGCTATATCCTTACCTGACTTTATTGCACTTATTGCAGGCATCAATCCTGAATACCCCACCAATGCAGACAGCACCATATCTATATTCTCATTCTGAACAACCTTTTCAACCGCCTCGTATCCTGAATAAACCCTGACCGGGTATCCAGAAAGTGCACCCGAAAGCTCACCGAATTTTGACTCGTTGGCTATGACAACCTCCGCGGGTTGATATTTAATTGCCTGCTGAATGAGAAGCTTTACATTGTTGTTGGCAGTTAACACAGTAATTTCAAATCTGCCGGGATACCTGTCAATAACTTCCAACGCCTGCGTTCCGATCGATCCTGTAGATCCTAATATAGCTAAACGTTTCTTCATTTTACCTGGCGGGACAATTGTAACCTTGACAAATTAAAAATCTATATAGTCTTCGGGATTTAACGGAACCCGGTTATGCCACAATTCAAAATGGAGATGAGGACCTGTTGTAAGCTCACCGGAATCCCCCACAATGGCAATGGTTTCACCGGCTTTAACTTCATCCCCGGAACTTTTGACCAGCTCCTCATTGTGCTTGTAAAAAGAAATAAAGTTATTATCATGCTGGATTTGTATCACATAACCGATTTCTCTTGTCCATGTAGCAAGCAAAACGGTCCCGTCCATCACTGCATTAACCGGTTCATTGGGCTCGGCCACTAAATCAACCCCGTAATGGCCTTTATCCGGATCAAACCTGTTTGTGATCAACCCTCCCTCTAAAGGAGCAACAAAATGCATAGCCGGAATGTCATCAGGCAAATCCGAGTAATCAGAGCCATCTACGTTAATTCTGCCGGATGTTTCAATTTGCCGCCGCAACAAATCATCATATTCGGAGCGGCTGAAATCAAGTCCTTCATACCTCATTGCCGTATCCGGCCTTTCATAACTTCTGGGTTCACGACCCGACAAAATATCGTTTATGCTGGAATAATACTGTTCCTGCATTCGAAGCTCATTTTCCAGAGAATCAACCAAGAGTGCGTTCATCATGATCTGTCTTCTGACCTCTGCTGTAGGGTAACCCGGGATAAACTCGCGAACAGGGGTAAATGCAATTATGAGGCTTACAGCAACAACTATCAATATAACTGAAGAACCTATAAGTGATATCAAATTAAGCTTGGTAAGCTTAACCGAGACAACCTCCTCGTAACTGTGGTCATTGAATATTATTAACCTGTATTTATACTTAAGCCTTTTAAAAAAACCTAAACGCTCTATATTGCTTGACATGGCACAGATATTGCTTGATTAATATGGCAAATATAATAAGTTTTTACCGGATGTAAGCCATATTTATCTCAATTAGACTTTAAAACTTTTTTGAGATTAATAAAAAACGCAATTAAAAATGCATATGTGTAATTTAACGCAAAAAATTTTGCAAAGAGTTCAACTAATGCTATTTTTGCATTCGAATCTCAAAGAGGAAAAAAGTTATTTGAAAATATATTGCGGGGTGGAGCAGTGGTAGCTCGTTGGGCTCATAACCCAAAGGTCGCCAGTTCGAGTCTGGCCCCCGCTACAATTTTTTATTGAGAATCGCATAACTTTTTTATAAACTCTTCAGCAGGGTTAAATCCCAAATCCGCAGCTTCCCTAAAATCCGAACATGCCCCTTCAATATTTCCAAGGTTAAAATTTGCAACTCCCCTGTTATAATATGCTTCGGCAAAATCGGAATTGTGTTCAATTGCCTTTGAATAATCATCTATTGCCGATTGTACATTGCCTTTTTCAAACCTTATGTTGCCCAGCTTATAATATGATTCGGAAAGCTTTGAACCGGTTTCAATTACATTTTTAAAATCCTCTACTGCCCCCTGGTTATCACCAAGGTCAGTTTTTGCCATAGCACGGTTATAAAATGCTTCTGCATATGCTGAATCTATTTCAATAGCTTTGGAAAAATCATCTATTGCATCCCCGATATCACCCTGCCTGTGTCTTGTCAGCCCCCGGCTATTGAAAGCCCTGGCATACTCCGGATTGTTCTCTATGGCCTTACTGAAATCCTCAACAGCTTTATCCAGTTTATCCATTTGTTTCTTAGTGCGGCCCCTGTTGTGATATGCCTCAGCATTATAAGGGTGCAGCTCGATTGCACGCGAGTAATCCTCAATAGCCGACTCATACTCACCAAGTATTGTCCACACTACCCCTCTGTTATTGTAAGCTCTTACATAAAACGGATCCAGTTCTATTGCACGGGTGAAATCCTCGATTGATTCCTCATAATAACCAAGATGCGACTTGACAAATCCGCGGTTATAGTACGCCATTATATAAGAGGAATCTTTTTCAATGGCTTTTGTATAATCGTCAATAGCCCCGTAAAGATACCCGTGGTCAAACTTGATATTTCCCCTTTCATGAAATTCTTCGGCAGTTTGTCCGGAAACAAACGCAGATGCAATTGTAAGAAAAAGTAAGCAAAGGCAGTATATTCTCATATGCATAAATTTTATATGCCATAAATTAAAACCTCATATTAGCGGCTCCAGAGCCTCCATTCAATTTTCCTGTTTTCATCGTCATACCGCTTCATCCTTAAGTCCCCATAGGCAAGCCGCTGAATAGTCCATACCCAGGTAAACTCCTCATCTACATGCTCAGTGAAATGCATTTTCAGCTTTGTATCACTTTCGGCAAACTCCCAGGTGCCTCCAATGCCATACCAGTCACGAGGATTATCATCCTCATAACCCTGTATCCACCCCAGGTCACCGTCACCCATTATTTCGATCGACTGATCAGCATATTCTTCAGTTTTATCAACCCCGTCAACTTTAACAAGATCAAAGCGCCAATTAGCTGTAACTCTTTCTTTCCTGGTATAAATACTGAACCACGGACCGTCTTCATATTTTTTACACCCGGTTGGTATTAAAAAAAACAAAGAAAACAATATTGCCAATACCCTAATACTCTTCATGTTAAAAATTTTTATAAAAACTCTTTTCCTGTATAATTTATCATCAGATAATCCGGTTACCTTCACCATTTATATTAACGTAAATTATTACCCAAAAATTAAGTGAAGTTAAAATATTCAATAATTAAACAGATTAATTTAACAAATGTAACAATATAAACACATTTTCAAATCGAGTTGAAAAGATTGATGCTGCCTGAAGCAGGACAAATAAATATTATCTAGCCTGTTGATCAGAGTTACAAAAACATTGGCAAAAAAAGATTTGCCGGAGGTTGTGATTATTTTATTTTTGTATGGACAATGATGCCGGAAAAAATACACAGCTCTTTAAAGACGTTCGATGAGCTCAATTGATATTAGTTTAATTAACCTTATTTGCAGGGATGCAATTATTTTATACCAACCAGGTTGACGAAGCCGGTTGCGACGAGGCCGGGCGGGGGTGTCTGGCGGGACCGGTTGCAGGTGCGGCCGTTATTCTCCCTCCCGGATATTATAACCCTCTGCTGAAAGATTCAAAAAAACTGCCGGCAAAAACACGTAAAAAATTGAGACTTGAAATAGAAAAAAATGCTTTGGCATGGGCGGTAGCAATGGTACCTCCCGAAAGGATTGACAAGATAAATATTCTAAACGCTTCAATCGCTGCAATACATGAAGCTTTAGACAGGCTAAAAACCAAACCCGGGCATATTATAGTCGACGGAAACCGCTTTAAGGGATATAAGAACATTCCTCACAAATGTATCGTCAAGGGAGACTCCAGGTACCAGTCGATCGCCGCAGCTTCAATACTTGCAAAAACACACAGGGATGAACTTATGGAAAAGCTTCACAAAAGCTTTCCCACATACAAGTGGGTAAAGAACAAAGGGTATCCAACCAGGGAGCATGTAAATGCAATCTTTGAACACGGCATCAGCGAATACCATCGTAAATCATACAATATTAAAGAGATGCAGCTGAACCTGAAATTCCAGGATAACCAACACTAATCCTATAAAAAATGCCAAAACCACCTAATGTAATTATATATACAGACGGGGCAGCCCAGGGGAATCCCGGACCAGGAGGCTACGGAATTGTGTTAATTTCAGGAAATCACCGCAAGGAGCTTTCCCAGGGATTTGAGCACACCACCAATAACCGGATGGAACTTATGGCCGTCATCGTTGCACTTGAATCACTCAAGATTCCGGGCAGCAAAGTTACCCTTTACACAGATTCCCGTTATGTTGCAGATGCAGTCGAAAAAGGATGGGTATTCGAATGGGAAAAGAAAAATTTCAAAAAGAGAAAAAATCCGGACCTTTGGAAGCGCCTGCTAAAGGTCCTCAAAAAACACGATGTTAAATTTGTGTGGGTAAAAGGCCATTCAAACAATGTTGAAAACGAAAAGTGCGACCGGTTGGCAGTTGAGGCTTCACAAAAAAACAACCTTCTCAAGGATAAAGGATACTTTAACCAGGAAGACCCAAGAAACGGGGAATAGCAAATCCTGAAGGAAAAAAGTTGTCTCCCCGGCAGTTGCCCTAATGCAAGGGCTGATAAAGAAGGCTGCAACTGCAATATAAAAAGTCCTTCTTTTTCAAAAGTGACCGTATATTATCCGTTTCCGTACAGCTTTGATTCACTGCAATAACGGCAACCATCTCCAAATATTACATTAGTGCCTGTATGTCAGCACCTTTAACTTAGTGGCATAATAGTTGACTGAAAAATATAAGAAAAAATATTCAATATAATTCAACTTTATATAACCGGCATTAACTTAATTTTAAAATGACCAGAAATTACTTTTTAATGGCTTTAAGGGCTCTTGCCGGAAATAAAACAACTGCCCTTATCAACATTTTTGGAATGGCCACAGGACTGGCAGCCTCTATCATCATTATGATGTATGTTTTCACAGAAATCCGGACAGACAGATTTAATGAGAAATGCTATCAGATACACAGGCTTGATGTTGCCGATTTTTCAGTGATGGGGGCAGGCGTCGCCGGTCTCTTCAGGGATACCTACCCTGAAATTGAAGAATCGGTCAGGTTCAGCTTCGGCTTTTCCCCAGTTTTAAGATACAACGGCAATAACATCAGAGCCGAAGATTTTGTATTTGCCGATTCAACACTAAACAGGATTTTTACAATTGAATTTCTGCAAGGAGATCCTAAAGCGGCCCTTTCTGCTCCGTTTTCAATGGTGCTTACCCGTTCAGCCGCAGAGAAAATGTTTGGCAGGGATGCTGCCATTGGCAAAACCGTAAGGTTCAATAACAGCCACGATTTCACTGTTACCGGAGTAATAGAGGATTACAAAAATTCACATATTTCAATGAACATAATTGGATCTTTTACCAGTCTGCCTGAGATATACAATGATCCCCAATTTGATGAATACCTGTTCAGCAACATGAATTACCCAACCTACTTTCTTCTTGGAGAGGGTGCTAATACCACAGAGCTTGCAGAAAAACTTGACACTCACATAAAGGATAGCTTCCCGGATCATTTCTCTATTAATCCGGGTTTCAGATTCAGTCTGAAAGGGCTGCACGAAATTTACTTTGACAGAAACCAGGAAGCAGGGTATTCGAAAACCGGCAATCTTCAATTGATTTATATGTTATCAGCAGTGGCACTTTTTATAATACTTATAGCGGCCCTAAATTTTATTAACCTCTCAACAGCAAATGCTACAAACAGGGCAAAAGAGATAGGAATACGAAAGATGCTTGGAGCAGGCAGGAAAAAGATCATACTGCAATTCCTTACCGAATCCGTAATAATGTGCCTTGCCGCATTTATTTTTGCAGTTGTGCTGGTGGAGCTTTTTATACCTGTTTTCAACAACCTGACCTCGGCAAATTTCACAACCGAACTGATAACAAAGCCTTCCACACTTTTAATATCTCTGGCTGGTGTAATTATTGTCGGTATACTTTCAGGTATTTATCCTGCATTCTACCTTTCATCTTTTGTGCCGGCTTCAATTTTAAAAGGTGAAAAAACAAGGGGAGAGGGGGCAATAAATTTCAGAAGGTTTTTCATTATACTGCAATTCACAATTTCAGTAACGCTAATAATCGGCACACTGGTTGCAAATTCCCAGGTAAATTACCTTAAAAACAAAGAGCTTGGGTTCGATAAGGAAAATGTGGTAACACTGAGACTTAACAGTCAAATACTCGATAACTCGGATGCTTTCAAAGATGCAGTTTTAAGTTATCCCGGAGTTGAAAAATACTCCATGTCTAACAATATTCCCGGATTTATAAGTTGGTTCGAATCGTGGATTATAGATGATGAGCTAAAACAGTTTAAATTCATGTCAGTTGACCCTGACTATCTTGATCTGATGGAGATAGAAATCCTCGAGGGAAGAAACTTCTCATGGGACAGGATATCAGATGTCAATAACGGCTTTATAATAAATGAAGAGGCAGCAAGATATTTCGGATTTGACTCGCCATCAGGCAAAGAATTTGAAGTTGGAACGGGTAACCCTGCAAGGATACTGGGGGTTGTAAAAGATTTTCATTTCCGCTCGCTGCATGAACCTATCGGTCCGTTTGTAATGAATTGGAACCCCGACAACCTGCGGGTAGCCAACATAAAAATCAGCGGGGGCAACAACGGTGAAACCATAGAGCATATAAAAAAGGAGTGGGGAAAGTTCTCCCCTGCCTTTCCCTTTGAATTCGCATTCCTGGAAGATCAAACCGATAATCTTTATCAAAGCGAAATGCGAATGGCAACTCTTTTCAGCTCCTTTGCCATTCTTGCCATAATAATTGCCTGTTTAGGTCTTTACGGTATTGCATCCTTTGTTGCCAACCAGCGAAAAAAGGAGATAGGTATCAGAAAAGTTATGGGTGCTTCTCCTGCCAGTATCATGCTGATGCTCTCAAGAGAGTTTGCCGTATGGGTGCTTATAGCAAACATCCTTGCCTGGCCTCTTGCCTATTTCATTGCAGGCAACTGGCTTGAAAATTTCCCCTACAGGATATCACCCGGTCCGTCAATTTTTATTATAGCCGGTCTAATTGCCTTTGTTGTTGCAGTTGCAACGGTTGCCACAAGAGCTTTCAAAACGGCAAATATGAATCCCGCACTTACTTTAAGGGATGAGTAACAATGAATTTTTTGATATCCCCGCTCCTGCAAAAAAATAACCATCGATTCTATACGGTTTCCTCAACCTGCCAGACAAAGGCTCTGAGGCCCTGCTTTTCGGAGACGGAATTCAGCTTTTTAAGCATATCCAGCAGGGCAGGTACCGTTTCTTCTTCAACAACCGTAAGGGTGGCCGAATTCATTGCAGGCCAGGTGTGTGTGCCGTAATGGGGCTCGCCTTTGTCGCTCCCCCTTCCCTGAACATCCTCCCACATTGTAAACCCTCTTATATTTAAACGGTCAAGAATATGCATAACCTTTTCCATCAATGCCTGATTGTAAACTATAAAAACTGTCTTCATATATACTTAATTTATTTAAAATGGAACACTCATTGATAATCAATATATTATGATTACCGTGAGTGTTCCATGGGCTTATTGATTACTCTCCGTTAAACCCCATTTCATGAGCCATTCGCTTTCTTTCACGGCGAAGCCTGTTGGCACCGAAAGCCGAATATACCACGGGGATAAACAAAAGTGTCACCAGTGTTGAAAAGGCCAATCCGCCAATAATGGCAATACCCATAGGCTGCCATATTTCTGCACCTTCTCCGATCCCGATTGCAAGAGGCATCATAGCCAGAATAGTTGTCAATGTTGTCATCAGAACAGGGCGTAACCTTGATTTTCCTGAAATTATTATCGCCTGGGAAATTGCAAGGCCCCTGTCGCGCATAAGATTTATAAAATCTACAAGCACGATCCCGTTCTTAACCACTATACCTACAAGCAGAACCGAGCCGATCAGTGATATAAGATTAAGAGTTGTCCCTGTTATAAACAGTGCAAGGAAAACACCGGTAAATGCAAACGGCAGTGAAAGCATAATGATAAAAGGCGAGCGGAATGACTCAAACTGGGAGGCCATAACTATGTAAACAAGCATAATAACCAGAAGCAGTAATGTGAAAAGATCGGAAAAAGCTTCCTGCTGATCTTCCACAGTTCCTCCAATCTCAATGGTAGTGCCCTCCGGAGTATCTACCTGCCCCACTACTTTTTCAATATTCTCCACAGCTTCACCAAGGGCAACACCATGCAGCGACGAGCTTACCGTTATTGTACGCTGACGGTTCAGGCGCTCAATAACAGGTGGAGAAAGCCTTTCCTCAACCCATCCCAGCTCACGAAGGCGAATGGTCTCCATCCGACCTTGCGGGTTTTCATTGCCTTGCGGGTTTTCATTGTAGAAGAGGATGTTTTCAATATCCTCAATATTCTGCCGGTGCTCCTCACCATATCTTACAACAACATCAAACTCCTCCCCTGCTTCCCGGAAACGTGTGGCAGTGAAGCCTGCAATCCGGTTTCTGACATAATCTGCAGCCGTCGAGTACCGCAACCCGTGATCAGCAAGTTTCTCGCGGTCAAATTCCACCTCAAGCTGGGGACGGGGTCGATCCATACTTATCTCAATATCCCTTGTACCCTCAACTTCATCTATCCTTTCCGAAAGGACTTCTGCCAAATCCATGCTTGCATCAATATCATGGCCGGAAATTATAACCTCTATCTCACTTCCTCCCATCATCATTTGGCCCCCGCCAGGACCACCTCCCGGATAAACGCTGTATTCTACAATTTCGGGATACCGGGCCAGATCCTCCCTCATAAGATCGGCAATCTCAAAAATATCCCGATCTCGCTCGTTAATGGGAGTCATTCTAAATGTAAACTCAATAACATTCGGACCTGAGTCGTCAAAAATACCCTCACCCTGCCCTGCACTTGTGGATATAATTTCAATCTCGTCAGAATATTTTTCTCCTATATCCTCTTCAAGAATACGGGCAAACTCGGCAGTCTTTTCCACCTTATATCCCATGGGCAGTTCTATTTCAGCTGATATTCGATCATTGTCGGCCATAGGCATAAATTCAGTTCCTACCACATTAAGCAACCCAAGACTGCCACCAAATGCAGCAACAGCAATAATAACTACAACAATTCTTCTTCTCAGCGTCCAGCCCAAAATATTGCCATAAAATGAGTCAAGCCTTTTAAGAATATTTTGTGAAAAATCAGTAATCTTTCCCCCATATCCCTCTCTGCGATTATTCATGCGCAGCAGCTGGGAGGATAGCATCGGCGTCAGAGTAAGAGCGGCAATGGTTGAAATTGAGACAACAAGTGTAACAATAAACCCAAGCTGGCGGAACATAATACCGCTAAGTCCGCCAACCATAGTTAGAGGCAAAAACACGGCAATAACAGTAAGAGTAGTTGCAACAACGGCAAGTCCCACTTCATTGGTACCGTAAACAGCCGCTTCCTTTGGAGTACTTCCCCTTTCTATATGCTTGGTTATATTCTCCAGTACCACTATCGCATCGTCAACTACCATTCCGATAGCAAGTGTGAGTGAAGAAAGAGAAATTATATTAATAGTGTTTCCTGTTAGGTTAAGGTATATAAATGAAACAATGAGCGATACAGGAATGGTAAGAATAATAATGAAGGTGGCCCTCCATCTTCCAAGAAAAAACAGCACTACAAGGACAACAAAAATCCCCGCATACAAAACTGTCTGCGTCAGACTGTCAATTGAATCAACAATGAATTCAGAGGTGTCCACAATAGTTGTCAGCTCCACATCGGGGGGCAGGGCCCCTTTTATCTGAGGTAACCGCTCCATAATCTCACTTGATATTTCCACGGCATTAGCCCCCGATTGCTGCTGAACAGATATACGGGCACCGCGCTCACCATCGGTGCGCTCATCAACCCTCATTTTTTCAAGAGTATCGTTTATCTCTGCAACATCTTCCAGCAACACTCTCCTTCCACCAAATGAAGATACAACCAGATCATTGAGCTCTTCGCTAAGATCAAAACGGCCTTCCACACGCACCGGATAATTCAGAGATCCGATATCCATATCACCTGCCGGACGATCAATATTCTCCTGACCTATCACTGCCCCGAGCTGTTCAACCGTCATATTGTAAGCTTCGAGCCTTTGGGGGTCGACGTTCACCTGTATTTCTCTTGTGGGACCGCCTCTGATATTAACAGCGCCCACACCGTCTATACGGTTGAGTTCATTTACAACCCGGTCGTCGAGTATTTGCCTCAAAGCGGGGTAGCTTTCATCAGCAGTAGCTGAAAGCACCATAACAGGGATCATCCCCACGTCAAACTTGAAAAGATTAGGCTTTTCTGCCTCCTCAGGCAAAAAACGCTCAACACGGTCAATTACGTCCCTGATCTCATTGGCAGCCTCATCCATATTAATGCCCCACTCGAACTCAAGAAATATTGTTGAATTGTTATCACGCGAAGTCGAGGATATTTCCCTTAAATTGCTCACCATTACAAGGTTATCCTCCAACACACGGGTTATATTCTCTTCAATATCCTCGGCATTGGCACCATCATATGTAGTATTTACAGTAATTATGGGAGGCTCGATTTCCGGATACAAATCAATTGGCAAATAGAGATACGAGTAAACTCCAAATACCATTAACCCGACAAATACCAGCAGAGTGGTAATGGGCTTCTTTACGGAACTTTTTGTTATTTTCATTTTACTATTCCTTCTTACTTATTTTTCCACTCAAACCAACCTCGACTTAAGCCTGGCTGCACATTTTTATTCCTCAACAATCACAGCAGATTCGTCAATTAGACGGGCCTGTCCGGCAACCACCAGTTCTTCGCCAACTTCAACTCCACCGTGGATAGCTATTTTTTCATCACCCAAACGCCCGGTCTCAACGGTACGCCTTTTAGCTATTCCATCCTCAACAACAAAGACATATCTGTCGTCTGTCCCTCTCTGTCTCATAACAGCCACATCGGGAACTGTTATCATTTCCTGTTTTCCGAAATCAATCCCCACCCTTGAAAACATTCCGGGTCTTACAGTAAAATCATCGTTGTACACCTTCACCTCTATTGTAAAAGTTCTGCTGGCACGGTCAATCGTGGGATGAATATTATATACAGTGCCTTCAAATGTATTATCAGGATAAATGTCAAGATTTATCTTTGCGCCCATATTTTTCTCAACACGGGGAAAATATACCTCCGAGATATCAATAAAAACTTTTAACGGGTTAAGCTTTTCGACCGTCAGTATTGCTGTTTTCCCTTCCTCAGTAGTAGGACTTCCGGTAAACATCTCTCCATCGTCAAAAAACCTTCCTGTCACGAACCCGTCAACCGGCGAACGCAGCTGCGTGTTCCTGAGAAGATTCTCATAGTTTGCTTTTATTCTTTCATGCTGATTCTCAACACGGTCGTATTCCTGTTGGGAAACCGAACCCACTTCAAGCAAAGTATCCAGGCGGGCAAGCTCTCTTTCAAGCTCATTTAACTGAACCCTTGTATCATGGAGCTGAGTTTCGTCCATTTGCACAAGCAGCTCTCCCTCAGACACACGATCACCCTCTTTCACAAAAATCTCGTCAATCCTGCCGGGATTTGCCGGACTGATATGATTCTTGTAAAACGGTTGTATGGTCCCGGTAAACCATGCCACCTCGTCAACTTCAGATTTTGTTACCTCCTCTGTTCTTACCCTGATCGCTTCCTCTTCTTCCACTTCACCGTTCTCTGCCGGTGAACAGGAGGCCAATGCAACCACAGCAAAAAGAATTAGATTAAATAGTAAAGACTCTCTCATTTCTTAAATATTATTTATTTTATTATTCTGTAAGCTCGTATTTTATTTACTTTATTATTCCTGTAACTTTTTTGTATTCGGTCATTTCTGAAAGATATTCAAACATTGCCTGTTTTAAGCTGAGTCTTGCCTCGGTAAGATCAGTCTCGCTGTCTCTGAGCTCCGTAATATTCCCGGTTCCTGATCTGTACCTTGTACGTGCAATTTCGTATCCCCTTTCGGCAAGCTCTACATTCTCTTTTCTGGATTCAACCTCCTCAATAGCTTTTTCCATATTTTTAAGGGAGTTTGTCGCTGCCATACCAAGGTTATCTCTCATATACTCTTTTTGCATCTCTGCCTGTTTCATTGAAACTTTCATTTGCTGCTCCCTGTTTCTATAAGTAAATCCGGTAAATATGGGTATATTAATACTGAAGCCAGCTGACACGGAAGTAACCCAGTTATAATCCATAACATCCAAGTCATCACTCTGGGCCTGTGTCTGTAAATTACCGAATCCACTAACAGTAGGCAGTCTTTGCCTGCGTAACATTTCGTATTGCCTCTCAAGCATCTGCTTCTCAAGATCCATTTGTTGTAACTCACTGCTGGCGGTCACGTCAATATCTTCCTGGGTATCTGCAATAACATGAATATACTCATCTTTATATTCATCCAGTTCGCCATCTAGTTCAATCTCAACTTCATTGCTTACCCCCATAAGTATCTGCAATCTTAGAACAGCCATACGAAAATTATTTTCGGCATCGACAACCGAGGGCTCTAGATTTCTAACTCTCACCTCAGCACTTATCTTATCATATTCAGAAACCACACCCTGCTCATACATGCTTTTCACATTTTCCAGGTTAGTTTTGGCATTTTCATAGCTGGTTTTCATAACCTTTTCTGCTTCCCTGGCAAGCAGGGCTGAAAAAAAAGCATCCATAACATCTGCTGTAAGCTCTTGTCTGTTGCCCCGTGCAGCTTCAACCGCCATCTCAATATCCTTTTCACTGATTTCAATACTTTTGAGCAGGGGTGCCGAATACAAGGGCATTGAAGCACTAAACCCGGCATCATAACTGTGTTTTGATCCGATCTCAATATAATCTCCCATCGGATGGCCTGGCTCGAGAAATATAACAGGTCTTTTTATATTGCCTGTATAACTGGCACTTGCATCCACATGAGGTAAAAACTCCCCTCTGTTTTCACTCAGTGCATACTCTTTTTTCACAATTTCCTGTTCAGCGATCTTCACGGTAGGATTCTCTGAAATTGCAATTTCAATCGCCTCTTCAAGATCAATTGACAATTTATCTTGCTGGGCATAAACCGTTCCGAATATAAGGAACATTAAAAAAGCTGCTATTATGTATTTTTTCGAGATACTTAAGCACATATTTAAATGATTTAATATTATGACTGCAAAAAAAGGTTTTTGCTGAAGGTGAAATCCATTCTTTTTAAAAGAAGTCAGCGGGCAAGATAACAAACCCTGCAGGTTTTCTTAACCTTAATCCCTCTTATTTGGCGGATACCTGTCTTTTCTTTTTATCTTCGACTACCACCTCATCCCCAATATGTTTATCGATCAGGTTTATTCCCTCTGGTGTTGCCAGACCACGGGTAAAAGTCAGCACCATATTCCTGAAAACCTCAGTTAATGAAAATTTTTCCGGCGGGAAAACCTCTTCATCCGACAAAATATTCAGCTGTTCAATAATAATGCAGGCGACTATATCCACATTTATGTCATTGCGGTAAAATCCCTCTTCAATTCCCTTATCCAGCATTATTTTTATGATATTGTAACTGTTTACATTGTAAAGCTCGATTTTTTCTCTCCAGATATTGGGATACAGTCTTCTGAGATCACTGAAAAAAAGAGGATTGACCGCCCGAAGCACTTCTGTTCCCTTAGCCAGAAATGCAATTACTGTCTTAACAATATTATTGCTTTCCCTTAAAATTTTTTCATTTTCTTCTCTTTGTTTTTCAATATCATAATCCAGACAACTGCGGATTAACTCATCTTTATTGGTGAAGTATTCATAAATGGTACGCTTGGAGATACCCATACACCTTGCAATATCATCCATTTTTACCTTCTTTATGCCCTCTTTCAAAAAAAGTGCACCCGCAGTTTCAATAATGTTAATTCTCACATCCATTGCTGTTATTTTAAAAGTTGGGTGCAAAAGTAAGTTAAAACTATTTTAATTACAAAAGTTTTCGACAAAAACTTAAGTTAAAAAATCTTAATGGCAATCTGTAAATTAATTAGTTATTACAACCTGGAGTTGTTGGAGTTAAAAAAAGAGGTGTTTTTGTAACATAGTTAAAACACTGCCGTAAACTTGTAAAAATCTATGGATTAATTATACAAAAACCCTTAATGTGTATGTCATGAAATTAAAAAGAGTGCTGATATTTATTGCAATAACTATTTCAATGGGATTACTTATGTCTTCATGTTACTTTAACCGCCCGGTATGTCCTGCATATGCCGAATCAGCTGAATCAGAGCAGATTGAAAATGAGGCCACGTAACACATTAGCGATTAGTTGGTTATATACAATACTCCGCCTGAAACATAAGTTCTGTATTTCTTCAGTGGTCTGCTTGCCGGACTGCGATCCGGTGAACCGCAAGTTACAACAAACCTCGAATTACAGCAGGGGCAAACCGCAAAAAGGTTATCTTCCAATTTAACTATGCAGTTGTGTGAGGGTTCATACGGACATGTACGATCGTAGGCCTTGAAAACGTTATCGGGTTCCCGGTAAATAATAATTCCGTTCAACCCTCCGTTTATTGTGTCAGAGCTCCCTACACCAAGATGAGCAAGGTCGGTATGTATGTCAAGGCGAATGTCGACCTTTACATAAGGAAACCAATCGTCTCCATCATCACATGAAATAAAAAAAACAGGGATTAATAAAAAAAATAAAATATTTATTATTTTTGCTATAAGTGTCAAGATGCCGAAAGTTTAAAAACTGTACTAAATTAAGTCTTTTTAATTACAATGCTTACTTTAGGAACGGTTTTTTTTATTATATTGCTTAAACTTTACCGCTTAAAATATGGAAGGATTAGTTGAGAGTCTTATTTATCTTTTAATTGCCGTTGTAGTGCTTGTTATGAGCATGAAAGGTGGCAAAAAGAAGGAGCCCGCTGTGGAAACAACGGAGGAGTATCCAGCAGGAGATGATGTATATGAGCCTGCCGTAGAAAAGCAGAAGCCTCAAACTGTTAAGCAGCCGGTTACTTCAGCCCCAAAGGGTGAGAAAGAATCGCCCTGGATAAGCGATAAGGAAGCCAAGGATTCAGTATTGGATGCCGAATCAGTACTGAAGGAAGCAAACACTAATCCCATTGCACAAAAGGAAGTGCAGGAGGAAGACTCGAAAGATCACTACGGAGAAAATAAAAAGAAACGGCAAGTATTCGAATTCGATTTAAAAAAAGCTGTTATTTACAATGCCCTGCTTGATCGCCAGGAGTACTGAAACTCTTCATTTTCCCTGATTTTCTTTATATATATAAATCCATTTAACCCAATTTAACTATTATTTTAAGGTCGTAAAAAACAACTGTTAAGCATTTTATTTGCTTTAAGTGACGATTTACTTATTTTTTAAGTAAAAAAAACAATTTTATCTTAATCAGAAGAGGTTACAGTGTGCAAAGCACTTTTTTATTTAAATAACAAAAAAAATAAAAATGAACAAAGTTTCTTATTTAACACAGGAGGGATTGTCAAAGCTGAAGGCTGAACTGGATCATCTGAAAAATGTTGAGCGCCCCTCCATATCCAGAGAGATAAGTGAAGCCAGAGAAAAGGGAGATCTGTCTGAAAACGCTGAATACAATGCTGCAAAGGAAGCTCAGGCCATGCTGGAGTTAAAAATATCAAAGCTTGAGGACAGCATTGCAAATGCAAGAGTTATTGACGAATCTTTGATAGACCTGAACAAAGTTCAGATCTTTAACAGGGTTAAGATCGCCAACAAGAAAAACAATGCCATAATGGAATATGTCATTGTGTCGGAAAGTGAAGCTGACCTGAAAGCAGGCAAACTTTCAGTCACCACCCCCATTGCAAGAGGACTTCTGGGTAAGAAAGTGGGAGATGTGGTTAAAATAAACGTGCCCTCCGGTACCGTTGAAATCGAGATACTTGAAATATCACGATAATCTTAAATATTACAATATGTCAACATTATTTACCAGGATCATCAAAGGGGAGCTTCCCTCCTACAAAATTGCAGAAGATGACAATTATTTTGCATTTTTAGATATATATCCGCTGGCAAAAGGACATACCCTGGTTATCCCCAAAAAAGAGATTGATTATATATTTGATCTTGACGACGAGACCCTGGCCGGAATTAACGTATTTGCCAAGGGTATTGCCAAAGCAATCGAAAAATCAGTTCCCTGCAGGCGTGTGGGAATTGCAGTGCTCGGACTTGAAATTCCTCACGCACACATTCACCTAATACCCATTAATAAACTGGAAGATATAAACTTTGGGCGCCCCAAGCTTAAGCTTTCAGAAAAAGAATTGGATGATATTGCGGGAAAAATCAGGAATAATCTTTAAATATCTGTTCAAAACATTAAGATCAACCCTTTACAATTACATCTTATAAAAGTCACTTTTTCAATCTGTCCCTGTTTTTGTTAACATAATCCTTCCAGGTTTTATAGCCCGCCTTTGTTTCAGAAAAAGGGGAGCGGTAAAAGTGGCACAGGGCCGCTGCAAGTCCATCGGTAGCATCCAGATTGACAGGCAACTCATCCATCTTTAACTGACGTTTTAAAACAGATGCAACTTGTTGCTTGGAGGAATTACCGTACCCTGTTATGGAAAGCTTTATTTTAAGAGGGGCATATTCAAATATGGGTACAGAACGGTACAGGCCGGCAGCCATAGCCACTCCCTGAGCTCTGCCCAGCTTAAGCATTGACTGTACATTCCTGCCGTAAAATGGAGACTCTATAGCAATTTCATCGGGAAGATACTGATCTATAAGCTGCAATGTGCGTTCAAAAATCTTTTTAAGTTTTAGGGGATGATCCTGCAATTTGGCCAGATCTATATATCCGAGGGTTACAACCTCAGGCACACCTGCGGTTTCCCTTATAACTCCGTATCCCATGATAGTTGTACCGGGATCTATCCCCAATATTACTCTTTCATTTTCCAAGCAAACTTCCGTTTTTATTGTTCAACTTACCTGCTCCTAAACAGAAATCATGGATAATTCCTAATGTGCACCGATGATCCTGCGCATCCCCCTCATCTGCAACATTGGTTGATGGTAAAAATCAAGCATCTTGGTAGCGGGAGAGAGGGAAAAAGTTCCTGTCTCTATATAATTCAATGCTTCCCTGAGGCTAAGTTCTTCGGGATCACCAAACATTCTGCTCAGATCATCATCAACGTATCCATCGGCCGGCAATCCGTCAAAATACTCCCCCTCACCGTTGGCATTGACTATCTTAAAGGTAATGGGAACAAAGGCATATTCCCTGTAATACCAGCTGTTCATTCCCATAGGCTTTCCTGAAGTATTGTTCCCTACAACCACTACAGGCAAATAGGGTTTCAACCCGTTAATAACCATCTCACTGGCCGAGGCAGTTGAACGGGTGGAAATAACTACAAGCTCTTCAATATTTAAAGGATAATCGGGGACCTTGAAACTGTCAATAAAATTGCTTTCGCTTTGCTGATCATTGTAGACATATTCTGTAAAAGACTGATCTATAACCGAAGACCCGCCAATGGTCGAAGCTATGTAATTGGCAACATCTGTCTGGCCACCGGAATTATACCTCAAATCCAGTATCAAATTATCAATACCTTCCTCCAGAAAATAGGAAAAAACAGTGTCTGCCTCGTCCCGGGAGGGGCCTGTAAAGCCTTTGTAAACAATGTAGCCGGTTTTCCGCCCCCCATGTTCAAACACCTCCTTATGCAACACGGAATTCATTATTATTTCTTTCTTTTCATCAGTTACATCAACAATATCATTACCGGGGGAAATAAACCTGAAACTATTTGTAATACCTACATCATTGGGTCCCAAAAGTTCATTAATATTTGTGTTTCGCGATATCTGACGGTCATTAATTCTTTCAATTATCCAGCTGCGACGCACCCCAAATTCGAAAAGAGCTGTATTTTCAAATACAAAGGTGACCCTGAGATTATCCTGAGCATCCCACCCGCTGCCAAATCCATGCCCAATAAATTTCGAATCCCTGTAGTAAGACTCAAACTCTTCCCTTGTAGTGACAAAACTCCACGGGTCTTTGCTGTAACGTACCGCTTCCAGAACCCGGTAAGGAGACTGGTAAACGGAGGGATCAATGTCGGGCATCTTGTCATACCAAAAATACCAGTCTTTCATCAGATCGAGAAAAGTAGTGTTGTCAACAACCCTTTGATCATAATCATTATCATTGTCATCTTTCCTGCAGGAAGCAACAAAAAGCAAAGCTCCAACAAGAACAGACAGGGTAAGCTGTCTGAAAAAGGGCAAAAATGAATTTTGCATAACACAAGCTGGATTAATATGATTATTATGTTGACTTGCCTGTTAATGCCAAAATACGATATTTAAAACGTTTTGACTTCAGGATTTGTTCATCATTTATACATATCTTTTTGTGAGTCTTTAGAATCATTATAAACCACCTTTCCGTTTTTCAATCCTTTTCTGCATAAAAATTCCTCCGATTATAAAAAAAAGCCCCAAAAGAGTTGTCATATGTATATATTCATCCAGAATAAGGCTAATAAGCAGCAACGCGAAGAACGGAGTAAGGTAAATCAAATTGCTTACCTTATCGGTCGAACTTGAAAACTGAAGGGCCTTCAGCCAGAAAACAAAAGTGAACCCCATCTCAAAAGCCCCTATATAAACTCCCCCAAAAACACCAAACATGGGGAAAGCCTCGAACCCAGAGACAGCAAACATAAGCAGCGTGGCAAATAAGGTAGCAAAAAAGAAATTCAAAAACAATTTTACAATCTCATTTCTTTGATCCCTTACATTGTATATCCAAAACAAAGCCCATACCAACGAGCTGCCAAGGGCAAGAAAAACACCCAGGGGATCTGAAAACTTCATGTCGAAGGGATCACCTTCGGACGAAATTAAATAAACACCGGCAAAACTGATCAACATTGCCAGCAGACTGTAAGGGGGTACTTTTTGCTTCAAAAGTGGCACTGACAGCAAAACAAGCATTATCGGCCAGGTAAAATTAAGTGGCTGAGCAATTTGAGCAGGCAAAATTGAATATGCTTTCAGTAAAATCACATAATAGAGGAAGGGATTCAAAAACCCCAAAAATGCCGAAAACATAAACTCTCTTTTGGTGGAGGTCAAAACTGCAGATATTTTACCCTGAATTGAGAGTATGCAAAACAGGATCAGGGTACTTGTCAGGGAAGCAAGGAAAACTATTTGTATAAAGCTTACATAATCAAGGGTAAGCTTAAATGCGGACGCGGCAGTCGACCAGAACAATACTGAAAGAATGGCAAAAAAATATGCTTTGCCCTGATTTTTTTGGTGTTTGTTTTTCGTCATCAACGAATCATTGTCCGATCATTTCGAAACCGGTATATGGCAACAGTACTTCCGGAATTTTAATCCCCCCGGAAGTCTGGTTATTTTCAAGCATTGCTGCCACCAGTCTTGGCAGCGCAAGAGCACTTCCGTTCAGAGTGTGAGCCAAAAGTGAATTTTTTTCACCTTCTTCCCTAAATCTGAGCTTTAACCTGTTGGCCTGGAAAGAAGTAAAATTTGAAACCGAGCTTACCTCAAGCCACCTTTCCTGTGCTGAGGAAAAAACCTCAAAATCATATGTTTTTGCAGCTGCAAAGCCCATATCCCCGCCACATAACAACATTATCCGGTAAGGAAGCTCAAGTTTGTTTAAAAGATATTCCACATAAGAGGTCATTTCCTCAAGAGCATCATAAGATCTGTCGGGATGTTGAACCTGAACTATCTCCACCTTGTCAAACTGATGAAGGCGGTTCAATCCTTTTACATCCTTTCCGTAAGAACCCGCTTCTCTGCGAAAACAAGGAGTGTATGCTGATATTTTAATTGGCAGGTCGGAGGAGTTCAAAATGTTGCCCCGGAAAATATTTGTAAGGGGTACTTCGGCTGTAGGGATAAGATACAGATTATCAGATGACACATGATACATCTGCCCTTCCTTGTCGGGCAACTGCCCTGTTGCAAACCCCGACTCCTCATTTACCAGAAGGGGAGGAAAATATTCTGTATAACCCTCTCTGGAAGCCTCATCCAGAAAAAACTCTATCAGTGCACGCTGAAGGCGGGAGCCCTTTCCTTTATATAGAGGAAAACCCGAGCCGGTTATTTTATTTCCAAGGTCAAAATCTATTATATCATATTTTTTAGCCAGATCCCAGTGTGCAAGAGCATTATTCCCAAGCCCCGGGAACTCCCCCCCGCTGCGCACCTCCACATTGTTCTCTTCACCGGTACCCCGGGGAACAGACTCATGCGGCACATTGGGAACTTGCACCAGCAGCTCATTTAATTTCTCCTCAATGTTGTTTAAATCTGCTGTGAGAGATCTTATCTCTTCCTTGATCTTTGCAGTTTGATCTTTAGCGGCATCGGCCTCATCTCTCTTCCCTTGCCTGAAATACTCTCCAATATCCCTGGAAATCCTGTTAAGTGAAGCTTTAAGTTCCTCCACCTTTGTAAGTTGAGCTCTCCTTTCAGAATCAAGCGAAATAATCTGATCAATAATAGCGGCGTCATTAAAATTTCTGACCGAGAGAAGATCTACAACAGCATCCCTGTTTTGGGAAATATATTTAACAGTTAGCATAGGAAAGGGTTATAAAAAAAATTATGTGAATAAAAATAAAAAAATCTCCTGTAATAACACTAAAAATATTTAGCCCTACAGGAGACTTGACTAAAGCCTGAAAAATCTATTCACTCACAGGGTCAACCTGAACCACTGACTTGTCGCCCCTTGTTCTTTTAAACATTACCTTACCGTCAACGAGTGAAAATAGGGTATGATCCTTGCCCATTCCTACATTGAGGCCCGGGTAATGCTTTGTTCCGCGCTGACGTACAATTATATTGCCTGCCTTGACTCTGCCTCCTCCGAATATTTTAACTCCAAGGCGTTTGCTTTCCGAGTCGCGGCCATTTCTCGAACTGCCTGATGCTTTCTTATGTGCCATGGTATCCTGATTTATTTTTTTTAACCTTCCTACTGTATAAACTGCAAAATACAATACAGTATTATGCAACAATCTCCTCTATCTGGATCTGAGTAAGGTATTGACGATGTCCGGTCAACTTCTTGTATCCCTTTCTTCTCTTCTTTTTGAATATTTCAACCTTGTCTCCTTTCAAGTGCTCCAGAATCTTGGCTTTCACCAATGCATCCTTTACAACCGGTTTTCCAACTTTGACCTTACCATTGTTGTCAACCAGCAACACCTTGTCTAAGTCAACCTGTGAGCCTTCCTCGCCTTCAAGACGATGAACGTAAAGCCTGGCATCTTTTTCAACCTTGAACTGCTGTCCTGCTATATCTACTATTGCATACATCTGTTTAGCCGTTACTGTGTTATTAAAGTTTGGGAGTGCAAAAGTAAAAAAGTTTTAACTAATTCCAAACTTTTTTAAGCTCAAAAACCAAAGGGCACCCCCTGGCAGCTCGTTTTTACCTGCAGGCAAACAGTGTAATGGCTAGTTTTGCCAATATTAAGGGGAAAGAGAAAATATCTTATTTAATGTATGAAACTGTTTTCGTTTCTTAAATACATTTATAAATTTACATTTGATTATAAAAAGGTGAATTTGATTTGCCGCTTACGCGGCAGCCTCAATTTTACAATTTTTCCGGAATGCTTAAATAATTACACGGGAACCGGGTATGATCAAAAGTAATTGTTATTTTTGTGTAAACAGAGATATTTAAAAATACCGGTTTTCTATTTATCTTTTTCAGTTATGAGCAAAATAAAGTTGAATGTCCTTGGAATATCATACAGCCAGACTCAGTCTGGAGCATACGCACTTGTTCTGGCAGAAGAAAACGGAGAGCGCAGAATCCCGATCATTATCGGGGGCTTTGAAGCCCAGGCCATAGCCATTCAACTGGAAGGGCTAAAGCCTCCGCGTCCACTTACCCACGATCTGTTTTTGAGTTTCGCCTCAGCTTTTAGCATTTCAATAGTTGAAGTCAATATATACAAGCTTGAAGAGGGTGTTTTTTATTCCAGGCTTATATGCGAGGACGGAGAAAAGCAAGTAACGGTTGACGCCCGTACCAGCGACGCCATAGCTCTGGCCCTCAGGTTTAAATGTTCGGTTTACACAACTGAAGATATTCTTTCAAAATCGGGCATAGTTATAGAGCAGGAAGAAACAAAAGAAGGGGAGTCTTCCGCCAAATCCCAATTTTTTTCTGGCACCTCACAAAAATCGCACAAAGCTGGCGACGAGCTTCGTGATTTTACCATTACCGAGTTAAAAGAAATGCTTCAGGAGGCGGTAAAAAATGAAAATTACGAAAGAGCTTCCGAGATAAGGGACGAAATTAACCGCAGGAAAAAAAAGTAACCTACATTTTAAGCCTTTCTCTTATACGTTTTGCATCCTCTTCAAAGCCAGGCTTCCCAAGCAAAGCAAACATATTCTTCTTGTATGCCTCAACACCCGGCTGATTAAAGGGGTTTACACCAAGCATGCAGCCGCTTATGGCACAGGCTTTTTCAAAAAAATAAATTAGACGCCCCAGATAGTGCTCATCCAAAAAGGGTATTTTAACCTCAATAACCGGCACTTCCCCATCAGAATGTGCAAGGGCGGTGCCGGCCACAGCCATCCTGTTTATGTGGGAAATTCGTTTGCCTGCAAGATAATTCAGATTGTCTGCGTCTTCTTTTTCTGCAGGTATTGAAAGACGCCTTTGGGGTGCTTCAACCGAAATTATGGTCTCAAAGAGGTGTCGTTCCCCTTCCTGGATATACTGGCCCATAGAGTGAAGATCCGCAGTATAATTGACACTTGCCGGGAATATACCTTTATTTTCCTTACCTTCACTTTCTCCGAACAACTGCTTCCACCATTCGGCAAAAAAAGCAAGCTTGGGATGAGAGGCGGCCAAGACTTCAATTTTCTTTCCCGAGAGATATAACATATTGCGATAAGCCGCATACATGACCGAAGGGTTCTCCTTTAAAGAAACGCCTCTGCCGGTAAGCTCCTCCATTTTGGCTGCCCCTCCCATTAACCTGTCAATGTCAACTCCTGCAACAGCAACAGGCAAAAGTCCCACCGCTGTTAAAACAGAAAAGCGTCCCCCCACATCAGGGGGAACCGGGAACAACCTGTAGTTTTCCCTGCGGGCCATTTCACACAAAGCGCCCTTTGAAGGATCGGTTATGGCGACAATTCTTTCTGCCGCCTCGCTGCTGCCATATTTCATCTTCAAGTGGTTCCTTAGTATGCGGAAGGCAACGGCAGGTTCAGTTGTAGTGCCAGATTTGGATATTACAATAATTGCATAAGACTTGTCATTTAATACCTCAACAAGTTCGGAAAGATAATCTTCACTCAAATTATGGCCGGCAAAGACAACAAGGGGGTGCCTCTCATTTTGGATCACTTCCTTAAAACTGTGAGATAGTGATTCTATGACCGCCCTGGCACCCAGATATGATCCACCGACACCGGTTACAACCACCACTTCAGTTTTTTCTTTTAAAAAGGAAGCAGTTTCCCTGATCCTCTCAAACAACTCTTCATCCTTGCGGGAAGGCAGGTTAAGCCATCCAAGAAACTCTCCTCCCCTGACTTTCCCATCATGGAGCATCTTCAGGCAATCCCCCGCCCGGTCAAGCATCTTTTCTGCTTCATCGCCGGCTACAAAAGGGTGAACATATTCAAAATTTATCATCATGCCAGTTCCTCCGTTAAAAGTTTAATCTCAATACCGGGTGAAATGCGCTCATAAAGAATATTGTATACAGCATCGGTTATGGGCATATGCACCTTATATTTGCGGTTTATCTCATTGATGCATTTAACTGCATAATAACCCTCTGCCACCATATTCATCTCAAGTATGGCCGATTTAACCGAGTAACCTTTACCTATCATCATACCGAAAGTGCGGTTACGGCTGAATTGCGAGTATGATGTAACCAGCAGGTCACCAAGGTAAGCCGAGCTGTTTATATTTCTCTCACTTGGATATGTACGGTCCAGGAACCGTTTTATTTCCCTTATTGAATTGGAGATCAGCACAGCCTGAAAATTATCCCCGTATCCCAGTCCATGACATATCCCCGCGGCTATGGCAAAAATATTCTTAAGGACCGAGGAGTATTCCGCACCGTAAATATCATCAACTATAACAGTTTTAATAAAATGAGTTTCCAGATAGCTTGCTATATTACGGGCACTGCTTTTGGTCTTGGAAGCAATTGTTACATAGGAAAGTCTTTCAAGAGCCACTTCTTCGGCATGACAGGGACCTGTAATAGTGCCTATCGAATCAAAACCGACCCCGTAATGCCTGTTGAAAAATTCGGCAATAGTGAGATTGTCTTCCGGTATTATACCTTTTATAGCAGAAATCACAAATTTCCCTTCCAGGTTGATCGAATGGGCAAACAGAAGATCTTTTAAAAAAACCGAAGGGACAGCAAAGAAAAGTATATCAGAATCCCCGATTGTCTTTTCGAGGTTATCATACATTATTATCCTCGACACATCAAAGGTTACCGAGCTCAAATATCTGGGATTGTGATGATACTTGCGCATATAGGAAATCGACCCGGGATTTCTGAAGTACCAGTTAATCTGAGCTGTATTGTAAAGCAGCATTTTGGCAATAGCCGTTGCCCAGCTCCCACTCCCGATTACAGCTATTTTTGGATTATCCGACATAAAAGGTAGTTTTGGAGCTTAGTTTTCAAGCCATTTTTTAACCTCCTCAGGTGAAGGGTTTTGCAGTCCAAGCTTATTTTTTTTGTTATACCCGCAAAGCTCGTTGTGCAATTTGCCGGGTTTGTTATTTTTAAAACTCTCAACCGTAGTGTACCCCATTTTGCGAATCACATCCACCCATTCTTCAGGGATGCCAAGTGCGGTAAACTGGGCGTTATCATCTTCCTTTTCCTTTTTCAGGGGCCTCATCTGCGGAAAGAAGATCACCTCCTGAATAGAAGCGGAATTTGTCATAATCATAACAAGGCGGTCAATCCCAATTCCCAGTCCGGCTGTAGGAGGCATCCCAAATTCAAGGGCTTTGAGAAAATCTTCATCGAGAACCATAGCCTCCTCATCTCCCCGTTCGCCTAGCTTCAGTTGCTGAATAAATCGTTCCCGCTGATCCAGGGGATCGTTCAGCTCTGAGAAAGCATTGCACAACTCCTTTCCGTTAACAATAAGCTCAAAGCGCTCAACAAGTCCGGGCTTACTTCTGTGCTTCCTTGCCAGGGGTGACATTTCCAGCGGATAATCTGTTATAAATGTAGGTTGCACAAGGTATGGCTCACACTTTTTCCCGAAAATTTCATCAATGATCTTTCCTTTTCCCATTGTTTTGTCAACTTCTACACCAAGATCACCGGCCACGGAAAAAAGCTGCTGCTCATCCATCTGGGAAATCTCAAATCCGGTATATTCTTCAATAACCTCATACATTGTATACCTTTTCCAGGGCCGCTTAAAACTTATGACCTTATCATCAACCCTGACTTCGGTTGTTCCCTGAACATCAACTGCAACCTTTTCCAGCATCTCTTCAACAAGATCCATCATCCAGATATAATCCCTGTATGCCACATACAATTCAACCATTGTAAATTCCGGGTTGTGAAAGCGGCTCATTCCCTCATTCCTGAAGTCCTTTGAAAACTCGTAAACCCCTTCGAACCCTCCCACAATTAAACGCTTCAGATATAATTCATTGGCTATGCGAAGATAGAGCCTGGTGTCAAGTTTATTGTGATAGGTTGTAAAAGGCTTTGCCGCTGCCCCGCCATAGAGAGGCTGAAGCACAGGTGTCTCCACTTCAAGGTATTCCCTGGCATCCAGGAAACCTCGGATTGAATTTATAATACCCGTTCTCTTGATAAATACTTCCTTCACATGAGGATTAACTATTAAATCAAGGTACCGCTGACGGTACCTTTGGTCGGGATCGCTGAAGGAGTCATAGACCTTACCTTCCTTTTCCTTGACAACAGGCAGGGGTCTGAGTGATTTGCTCAATAAGACAAGCTCCTTTACATGTATGGAGGTCTCACCCATCTTTGTCACAAAAACAAACCCCCTCACACCTATAATATCCCCTATATCAAGCAATTTTTTAAAAACGGTGTTGTACATAGTTTTGTCCTCGCCTGTGCATATATCGTCACGGCGGACATATATCTGGATACGACCCTTTTCATCCTGAATTTCCGCAAATGATGCATTGCCCATTATCCTGCGTGTCATTATCCTGCCTGCGAGGCTAACATCAGAGAAGTTTTCCTTCTTGGGATTAAAATTTTCAAGAATTTCTGTAGTTGTTGTATTTACCGGGAACGATCCCGCAGGATAGGGATCTATGCCAAGGGCGCGCAATTCATTCAATGCTTCTCTTCTTATGGCTTCCTGTTCACTCAAATGTTTATCTTCCATAGCGCGAATTTTCTGCAAATATAAAATATTATTTGATCTTATGTATAAATCAGATATGGAGTATGCTTAAAGGTTTACAAATGTTCAGAATATTTAACCCGTTAGCTAAAAAAATTTCAAATTTTTAATGTAATTTTATGTTCTGAATTAGGAGGGGCCGTCATGAAAAAAAGAACGAAAAGACAATTGCCGTCGTGGATGAAGATGAAGATGCCCTCCGGCTATAATTACTCGAGGGTAAGAAACCTTGTTGATCACCATGGCCTGCATACAATATGCACCAGCGGCAAATGTCCCAACATGGGTGAATGCTGGGGAAACGGAACGGCAACATTTATGATACTGGGGAATATATGCACCCGGGACTGCAAATTCTGCGGGGTTGAAACAGGCAAGCCACTGGCTCCCGATCCCGGCGAACCGTCCCGCATAGCCCGCTCCGTACAAACACTGGAATTGAAGCACTGTGTGATCACATCGGTTGACAGGGACGATCTGAAAGACGGCGGCGCATACATCTGGGCTGAAACTGTCAGTGCGGTCAAACAGCTCAACCCCGACACAACAGTTGAAGTTCTGATTCCCGACTTTAACGGAAAAGAATCACTTGTAAAAATGGTTATAGATGCTCAACCGGAAGTGATCTCGCACAACCTGGAAACGGTAAGAAGGCTCACTCCCCGGATCAGGAGCCGGGCCGACTACCAAACCAGTCTTAAGGTTATCAGGTTAATCTCACAGGCGGAAGCAGTTTCCAAATCCGGAATAATGCTGGGTATGGGCGAGGAAGAGGAGGAGGTCCTTGAAACAATGGACGATCTGATTGCCGCCGGATGCAAAGTTTTAACCATAGGCCAGTACCTTGCTCCCACCAAAAACCACATACCGGTAAAGCATTTTGTAAAGCCGGAAACATTTGAACTCTACAGGAAAAGAGGACTGGAAAAAGGCTTCCGTTTTGTGGAAAGTTCCCCCCTGGTACGCTCATCCTACCGGGCAGAAAAACATGCGGAACTGGCAAAGGAAAAAAATAATACAAAATATAATGAAAAAAGTAATTTTTCAGGATCTAAAATCAATTGACTATAAAAAAGCATGGGACTATCAGGAAAAACTCTTTAACAATGTAGTAGCAAACAAAAAAGCGGCCGTTAATCCCGGCACAAAAATGGAAGAAGTGCCTGCCGGGTATCTCCTGTTTTGCGAACACCCCCATGTTTACACACTCGGGAAAAGCGGCACGGAAAACAATTTGCTGATAGATCCCGCATTTCTTGATAAGATCAATGCCACATATTACAGGATAAACCGCGGAGGCGACATAACTTACCACGGGCCGGGGCAAATCGTGGGATATCCGATAATTGACCTGGAGCGTTTCGGGCTGCAGGTAAAACAATATATATATCTCCTGGAGGAATCAATAATTGAGACTCTTAAAAAGTTCGGCATATATTCGTCAAGACTTCAGGATTCCACGGGTGTATGGCTTGATCCAGATATTAAGGGTAAATCCAGAAAAATATGCGCCATAGGTGTTCGTGCAAGCAGATATGTAACAATGCACGGATTTGCATTTAACGTTAATACTGACCTTAATTACTTCAATTATATCAATCCATGCGGACTAAATGACAAGGGAGTGACTTCCCTTGAAAAGGAACTGGGAGCAAAGCAGGATATTGAAACGGTTAAAAGGGAGCTTGGAAAACAATTATCTGCACTTTTCGGCTTCAATATGGAAGATGAAAGCAAGTAATATTGAAATAACAACAGCAGATGGAAAAAAAATGGGTAATAAAAGAACAGGGAACGGCTGAGGAAGTCAACAAGCTGGCTTCACAACTCGGTATAGACACCGTTTTGGCCAACCTGCTGGTACAGAGAAATATCAAAACATTCGACCAGGCAAGGTTGTTTTTCAGACCCGATCTGAAAGACCTGCACGACCCGTTTTTGATGAAGGACATGAATAAAGCCACCGAGCGCATACTGTCAGCCTTCAGAAAAAACGAAAAGATACTGGTTTACGGTGACTATGATGTTGACGGAACAACCTCTGTAGCTCTTGTCTACTCCTTCCTGAAAAAATTCTACTCCAACCTTCTTTATTATATACCTAACCGTTACACCGAAGGATACGGAATAAGCTACGAGGGGATCGAATTTGCCGAACAAAACAATGTAGGCCTGATTATTGCACTTGACTGCGGAATAAAGGCGGTTGAAAAGATAGAATACGCCAAGGGTAAAAATTTAGATTTTATTGTCTGCGACCATCACCTGCCTGACGAAAAATTGCCCCCGGCAGTAGCAATACTTGACCCGAAGCAATCCGATTGCCATTACCCCTTTAAACACCTTTCCGGCTGTGGCGTAGGGTTTAAGCTGCTGCAGGGAATTTCACTCAAAAACGGGATCCCCTTTCAAGAGCTTATTCCATTCCTTGACCTTGTAGTGGTCAGTATAGCTTCCGACATAGTTCCCATTACGGGTGAAAACCGTATACTTGCCCATTTCGGATTAAAACAGCTGAATGAAAACCCCTGTTCAGGGTTGAAGTCAATAATTAATATATCGGGTCTTGACAGCAAGGAAATAGCCATAGACGATATAGTCTTCAGAATCGGTCCGCCGATAAATGCAGCAGGCAGAATGAAGTCGGGCAAAAAAGCGGTTGAACTTCTCGTTGCACACAAGGATGACCTGGCGCGTGAGATAGGTGATGCAATAAATATTTTTAACAACGACCGCAAAAACGTTGACAGGCGAATTACTCAGCAAGCCATAAAAATGATGGCATCTGACAATGACTTTTTTAGCCGTAAATCTACCGTTTTATATAATCCAAAATGGCACAAAGGTGTTATCGGTATAGTTGCATCAAGGCTGATTGAAACATATTTCAGGCCTACCGTGGTGCTAACCGAATCAAACGGTTTGGCCACAGGGTCGGCCCGCTCAGTCCCGGGATTTGACCTTTACCGGGTAATGGAAAACTGCAGCGATCTGCTTGAAGATTTCGGAGGGCACACCTATGCTGCAGGAATGACAATGAAAGTGGAAAACGTCCCCTTGTTCAGGGAAAGATTTGAAAATGAAGTATCAAAGACCATCACCCCTGACCAGCTAGTACCGAAAATAGAAGTTGATTCATTTATTTCACTTGACAAAATAACCCCGCAGTTCTTCAAAATACTGCGTCAGTTTCAGCCTTTCGGGCCCGAAAATATGTCTCCGGTATTCATGACTGAAAATGTGGTTGATAACGGCACGATAAAAATTGTGGGGCCAACAAAGGAGCATCTGAAACTTGGCCTGTTTTCAGAAAACAACCCAAGAGTTGTTTTCCCCGCAATAGGTTTCAACCAGGCACACCATTACAACCTCATAAACGCAGGCATGCCCTTCGACCTTTGTTTTACAATTGAGGAAAACAATTTCAGAGGCAAGAAAAACATCCAGCTTAACATAAAAGATATAAAAACACGCGAATATTAAATGATTCAAAACCTGATCCTTATCTGTGCCTTAGCCTGGGAACGCCTGTTGCCATCAATTTCATCCAGACCTGATCCCATTGTAGTTCTCCCGGGCAAAAGTGTGGTAGCATAACGCAGCCACAGGTCAACAGAACCGCTTACCCCATACCGTGCCGTTATATATGTACGGTATCCGCTGTCAAAATAAGCCGGGAAAGAAAAACCGTAAAGCACGTCATTTTCATATGCATAAATGCGTGCATTGTAAGAATCGGTATCAAATAAACCATACCTGAAAGCAAAAGAGAGGGGGCCTGCAGAAGGGTTGTATATAATATCATGATAAATTAAAAAACCTTTTTCGGATGCATTTTGCTCTGTTTTGTACCTTGCAAACTCTATTCTGTTGCGAAACTCAACTGAAGGGGAAATATTATAGGCTATATGGTAACGAATCCTGGTATTGTCGTTTTCCATAAGATACCTTACATTGTTATAGCCCACAGGGGAGTTGACCGGTTTTGACCTGTGTCTCAAACGTGCATACATTTGCACATTTCGGGAAAGAGTATAGTCGGCCTGAACCAGAAAGTCGGTTCCCGCCGAAGGGGCATATGCACCGTAGCGAAGCCACGGGAAAGAATAGTTATCGTAATAGGCGGAGACTTTGATTCCCTGGGGCAAATAAACTTCCGCACCCAGGTAAATCCCCTTTTCATTGACCGGGCTGGTGCTTTCACTAAAGGCGCTGCCGTACCACGCATGGTAATCCCTGTCATAATCCCTGTACAAAACTGCAACATTCAACCCGGGGGAAAGATCCCACAATACACCGGTCAACATTGCCATACCTCTTCCGCCGGCTGCAATCTCCCCGAAAAAACTAATATCATAATAATTGAAACGGTAATTGAACCCAATGTTGATATTCTCCCTGCCTCTGAACACAAACTGGTTGTATTGCCGTAAAGGCCTGTTAAAGGGAGCGGAATAAAAATAATGCAAAGCCGTTACTCCCACCTTGAAATTCTTGTGATTGTAGGTTATATCCCCCCCAAAGATAGTCTCGCCCAGCACATTCTTGTTTTCAACCTGAGAAGGAGTAGCATGAAGGCCGGTATTTGGAAGCGAAGAGACCTCAAGTATATTTCCGGTTGTATCAGCGGCGGAAACTCTGGCATCTATTTTCTTCCGCGAAAAAAAAAGGCTTAAATCGGTATTTGCTGTTACACCGTATGTAGCCCCAACCCCTCTCATAAACATATTCTCGTCGGTGCTTGAATATTTTTGAATGCCGCGGGGATTTTTCGCAATATTCATTGATGCGGCAGATTTTCCGAAAGAAAAGCCGGACCATAAAACCAGTCCCTGCCCAAACTGCATGCGGTAATCCCCCAGGGCAAGCGTTCTTAAACGTCCGGCATCATTGATCTGAAAATGAAAAGAGTGATAATCCATCCCGTAAGGATTGGAGCCGGTGAACATCTCCTCACCCGAGTCTTTTTCAGCGACAAATCCCCAGTATATCCGATTACTCAGGTTATACTGGTATCGGGTATAAAGCTTCAACGGACCGCCCAGATACCGGGAATTGGGATTTTGGGCAAGAACCGAGTCACATATTGACCTGTAACCTTTCTGCTGCTGAAGAATCCCCTGCGCCCTCAGAAAAATCTGATGCCTTCCGTAACGGAGCGATTCCCTCTCAGGCAGCAGCAAATAAGGCTGAGCCTCTTCAGTTGTAACAAAAGGGAGGATCTTTAATATTATATCCCCGGTAAAGCCGTCAACATAGCCAAGTTCGTGGACAGAAGCCATTTTGCCGTACTCGCCTATATAATCCAACAGGTTGGTTATCTGTATATCGTTTAGGATATATAACCTGTGGAGCTGATCCCTTGTGGCGGTGTTAAGGTTTAGGGGATTGTCCGTGAAATAGGTCAGGTCATCGTAAATGCGGGAGTGGTCAAACTCTGTTCCGGCAGCAACAAGCTCTTCCACAACATCCTCCACTGTCATCTGAAAGCATGTAGTCTGACTATTCAGTCCGATAAATCCGGAGAGAAGATAAACAAAAAATATATGAGCAGATTTTCTCATCAAAATTTGTAACTGAGTGAAATATGAGGGGTAAAGCCCAGCACCTGATGATGTGTAAACGCCATATCGGCATTAATTCCCCTGTAAACATAACCCAGTCCGAAAGAATTTTGCACCGGGTCTGACAAAATGCCTGTACGCAAATAAAATGAATCAAAAAAACCTGCCTCCAGTCCGGCCCTGAACACCGCTTTCCTCTCCAGTTCCTTTTCGGCTTCAATAGTTGCAGATATTTTTCCGCCAAACATATATCCCACCCCGAACCTAAAAATTGTGGGAAGAACCTGACGAGACGGGTTGCCGATCTTTTCCCGCGAGGGATTGTAAACATGGGCAGCCACTCTGAAACCTTCTGCCAATTCGGCAATAAATCCTCCTTCAACAGTAAGATTCCTTGCATCGCCGTATTCCTCGGCTATATATATTTGTAAATAATTTAAACGTATACCTGCAGCCACATTTTCACCAAAAAAGCGTCCGAATGCCAGGCCAAAACTATTTTCATTATAGGAGGGAAACCCGAAATAGCTGTAGCTAAACCCTATTGTACCGGGTCTTGCCGGCACTGCCAGAGCAACAGCACGAAGAGCAAATTCGGAAACATTAAATTTATTTTCATAATGGATACCTGCACTAACGGAAGAAACACCTGCCAATCCGGCCTGGTTGTGGTAAACCGACCACAGATCATGAAACGTTACTGCAGCGTTAGCCATTGAAGCGGCTCTGCTCCCGGAAGAGTAGTTGCCGGCGGGTTTTGCACTAAGGCAAAAAGCAAAAAAAAGCAGCAGGGCTGCTCCTTTTCTGAGCGAAAAGAGCCCTGCTGCCAAAAGTTGTACCAAACTGAATTTCATTAACTTAGATTAAGAAAAATAAAACCCCAAAAGGGAAAACCTTTTTATTAATAAACCCGATTCCTTAACCTAAGATAATAATTTTTTTTTAATTAACCTTAAAAGGGAACTTTATTTCTGAAAGTTCTTCGTTGGCTTTCAGAATTTTCCCCTTAAGCTCTTCCTTAAATTTTTCCACTTTGCCATATGTGCTCTCATCTCCGGTCCCGAGTATCTGTGCTGCAAGGATACCCGCATTGCGGGAGCCGTTCAGCGCAACGGTAGCAACCGGAATACCGCCCGGCATTTGAAGTATTGACAAAACTGAATCCCATCCGTCAATTGAGATCGAAGATTTAATAGGCACACCTATGACCGGCAGCGGTGTTACTGCCGCAATAACGCCCGGAAGGTGGGCGGCACCGCCGGCACCTGCAATAACAACCCTGACTCCCCTGTCATAAAGACCCTTTGCAAACTCCATAACCCTGGCAGGGGTACGGTGGGCTGAAAGAGCATTTATCTCAAAAGGTATTTCAAAATCATTAAGTATCTTTGCAGCTTCTTCCATTACAGGCATATCTGATGTACTGCCCATTATAATACTAACTTTTGGCTCCATAGTTTTGAAATAATTTGTTTAGAAAGGTTTTGTTATAGTTTTTTAATAATTTCGCAAGATACAGAAAATCCTTCGATGAGAAAAAATGGAAAAAATTAAAATACACGGTAAGAATTTTTCCGTTTTAATTAAGTCTGAAGAGATAAACAAAGCTATAAAAAGGCTTGCTTCAGAAATAAAAAGTGATTATACAGAAGGAATGCCTCTTTTTATAGGTGTTCTTAATGGTGCATTTATGTTTGCTTCTGATCTGCTCAGGGAAATAAACATGAACTGCAGGGTTTCGTTCATCAAGCTCTCTTCCTACAGCGGAGGTTCTACCACAGGTGAGGTTACCGAGCTGCTGGGGCTGAATGAAGAAATAGCAGGCAAGGATGTTATAGTCCTTGAAGACATTGTTGAAACGGGAACGACACTTGAGAAACTGATTGAAAGGCTAAAGGCAAAGCAGCCGAAAAGTTTAAAAGTGGCTACAATGCTTTTCAAGCCAGAGGCGTTCAAGAAAAAAGTCCATATTGATTACATTGGTTTTAAAATTCCCAACAATTTCATAATAGGTTACGGACTTGATTATGGTGAGCTGGGAAGGAATTACAAAGACCTGTACAGTATGGAAAATTAATTGCTGATATTTATCAGTATAGTAAAAGTTTGATTTTGACTTAAAAAGAAATAAATTTATTTTTTATAATAAAAAAGCTTTTTCAATAATGCTAAATATTGTTCTTTATGGTCCACCCGGCGCGGGAAAAGGAACGCAGTCAGGCAAGATAATTGAGAAATACGGGCTTGTTCACGCATCAACCGGTGATATGCTGCGTGGGGAAATTGCCGCCGGTACACAGCTGGGTAAAGAAGCCAAAAAATATATTGACAAGGGCAAACTTGTCCCCGACGATGCTGTTATTGGAGCACTTGAACATTTCATTCAGGAGAACTTCAACCCGAAAGGCTTTGTTTTCGACGGCTTCCCTCGCAACCTCAACCAGGCAGAATCACTCGATTCAATGCTGGCAGAAAGAGGAACTTCAATAACTGTTATGATCGCCATTGAAGTTGAAGAGCAGGAGCTGATGAAACGCCTGAAAATACGGGGTGAAAGCGAGAGCCGCTCCGACGATGAAAATGCGGTTATTCGAAACCGGCTTAAGCTTTACAGGAAAACTACCGACATCATAAAGAGCTATTACGAAAAAAAGGGAAAGTTCAGATCTGTTGACGGTATAGGTACCGTTGAAGAAATCTTCTCCCGCATCTGCTCGGTAATAAACGAAGCATACAAAATCAAGGCATAAGTCCGCGATTCTGATGGCAGGCTCAAATTTCGTTGACTACGTTAAGATTTTTTGCCGCTCCGGCAAAGGCGGAGCCGGTTCGGTGCATTTGCACCGTGACAAGTTCACGCAAAAAGGGGGACCGGACGGCGGTGACGGCGGCAACGGCGGAAATATTATACTCAAAGGTAACAGTCAGTTGTGGACCCTGATACACCTGAAATATAAAAAGCATGTTTTTGCAGGGGACGGTCAGCCGGGCACTTCCGGAGAAAGAACCGGAGCCGACGGGAAAGACAATATATTGGAAGTACCTCTCGGTACAGTTGTTAAAGAAGCCGAAAGCGGGAAAATACTTTTTGAAATAACCGGGCACGAAGAGAGTAAAGTTCTGGTCAAGGGCGGTCGCGGGGGACAAGGTAATGCAAAGTTCAAGTCCTCTACCATGCAAACCCCACGTTTTGCACAGCCAGGCGAAAAAGCCGAAGAAGGATGGTTCATTATGGAGCTTAAAATCCTCGCCGATGTTGGTCTCGTGGGATTCCCAAATGCAGGCAAATCAACATTGCTTTCGGTTGTCTCTGCCGCCAAGCCAAAAATTGCCGATTACCCTTTTACTACCCTCCAACCGAATCTGGGAATAGTAAAATACCGTGACAGCCGCTCCTTTGTTATGGCAGATATTCCGGGAATAATTGAAGGAGCCCATGAAGGGCGGGGATTGGGCCTGCGCTTTTTGCGCCACATTGAGAGAAACTCCATGCTTTTGTTTATGGTGCCTGCTGACAGCCGCGATATTGCCGGGGAATACCACACTCTGCTCTCAGAGCTGAAAAAATACAATCCTGAGTTGCTTGACAAAAAAAGGCTCCTTGCCATATCAAAATGCGATCTCACAGATAATGAACTGAAAAGGGAAATGGAAAGGGAACTCCCCCCCGTTCCTTATCTTTTCATTTCATCCGTGACCAATGAAGGAATAGTAAAACTGAAAGACACGCTTTGGAAAGAGCTTAATTCATAATCCGGGCACCACTGGTTTCTTTTCATTACATGCGGCTTAGTTTTACAATAACTTAACTTAGAGCCCGAAAAACAGGTAATCATCTGTATAAAGTGTGTTTAATTATCTGTTTAACAGTATTTTATGATTACACTTTAGGATATTAAGTGTTTCAATTCCGATGGACCTCCGGGTAGAGCGGTTTGTTGCCTCC